>Ga0209773_10000070_pt1 | contig 27295 bp, 20 predicted proteins | sample BogFormECP14_OM1_FD_188244 | JGI IMG/M metagenome (GOLD analysis project Ga0209773, IMG submission 188244) | Bog forest soil microbial communities from Calvert Island, British Columbia, Canada - ECP14_OM1 (SPAdes) (version 2) | ecosystem: Environmental > Aquatic > Freshwater > Wetlands > Bog ... | reverse complement strand
GCATAGGTTTTTTCGAGACCGGCACGCAAGGTGGTGTCGGGTTCCCAATTCAGATACTTCTTGATGAGGGTGTTGTCGCTGTTGCGGCCGTTGACGCCTTTGGGAGCGCTGAGGTCGTAATTTCTTTTCAGCTTTATGCCGGCGATGCTTTCGACAATGTCCACCAATTGATTGATGCTGACGGCTTCGGTGGAGCCGAGATTGATGGGCTCGAGGATTTGCGAATCAGTGATCAACTGAATGCCTTTGACGCAATCGTCGGCGAACATGAAGCTGCGCGTTTGTTCGCCTGAGCCCCAGATCTCGATTTCGTGTTTGCCGTGGATTTTGGCCTCGATTACTTTGCGGCAGATCGCCGCGGGAGCTTTCTCGCGGCCGCCGTCCCAAGTGCCCCAGGGGCCATAGACATTGTGAAAGCGGGCGACGCGAGTGTAGAGGCCAAAATCCTCGCGGAAATGGCGGCACATGCGTTCGGAGAAAAGTTTTTCCCAGCCGTAGCCATCTTCGGCTTGAGCGGGGTAGGCGTCTTCTTCCTTGAGGGAGGGAGCTTCGAAGGTCTTCTGCTTATCGGCGTTATAGACGCAGGCGGACGAGGAATAGAAAAATTTCTGGCAGCCGTGCTCCTTGGCGGCCTGGAGCATGTGGGTATTGATGAGCACGGACAACATGCACAGCGCTTTGTTCTGCTCGATGAAGCCCATGCCGCCCATGTTCGCGGCGAGATTGTAGATTTCGTCGGCGCCCTTTGCGGTGCGATCGCAGTTTTCTTTGAGATTCAGATCGAGACAGAGATTTTCGACGTCGTCGAAGCGCTGATACCATTCGGCAAAGGGCTTTTCGTCAACCGCGCGAATGTGTTTGTATCCTTGCCTGCGAAACTCGGCGACCAGATGACCGCCTATGAATCCACCAGCACCGGTAACAACGGTTAGTTTATGGCTCTGCACTGTGTGCCTCCCTGTTTAGGTATAAATTCGGAAAAACCATCGAATTGTCGCGTCGCTCTTCCGCGGATGCCTACCCTTTGGCGTTGAGTTCCGCAGCGATCAGTTCAGTATCAATTCGCTTGAGACTTGGACAGCAATCCGTAAGCGTACAGGTGACTCCGGGTACCGAAGTACACTTTCCCGTTCGCCACCATTGGTACGTAAAACTGCACGCCGTGTTCGGCAACATCCCGGCCGCCGGCCGCTTGTTTTCCATTGTAAAGCTCGTGGGAAATATCCGTGGCGGAGTAAGCGTGGAGCACGCCGGAGTAGTTCTCAAGTGCCCAAACAATTCCTCCGGAGTCGCCGTTCGAGGAAATGACTGGCGTCGCTCCCGGGTAACCGAAAATCGTTGGCGTTTCGGAGACCGCGGTGGATGAGAGGCGCCCCTGCGAAAGCGAGAAAGCCATCAGCGGACCTTCCACGCTGCTTACGTAAACCCATTCGGAAGTTGCGTTCCGCCAATATGCGGGACTAACGTGGACCTTCGTCCGGGTACTGTGCGGAATGTACTGCACGATCTGATTATTACTGGATGACTGAAAGTGGCCCATATCATCGCGATTGAGCAGGTACAGCGAACTATTCTTGGCGGCAGCGAACAGCAGATGCGGATAGCGGCCGGGCTGGTCCGGCAGCAGCAGGGGGCCGCTGGCGCCTAAATCCAGATTCTCGACGCTCATTTCGTTCTGGTCGAATGGGCTGAAATAGTCCGTGGGCACAACGGGATCGCCTGGCGAAATTTGCAGCTTCAAAATCGTGTCACCGTAATCCGCACCGCCGTCGTAAGCGTCGAACTCTCCATCTCCGGTAATCACGTACAGAAAACCTTGAGGGTCAACGACCGGCGTCCCGCCAGCCTGCCAGATTCCGCCGTGGGTTCCATTCGGGGTGGTGAGAAAAACGCCGGTCATATCGAGAGTGGCGGCATCGTACCTGAACACCCAACCGTGGAATGAGCCTTGGTCGCAGAACGAGCCGAACGCGACGACTACCTGTCCGTTGCTCAGCACCAGGCCTGGCCGTTGCAGCTGCGGCGTCGGATCGAAAACCGCGGTGCCATCATGGTCGCCGGTTCCAGTGCGGGGCGCAGTTGCCGCGATTAAAACTGGACTGCCAGTTTTCTCTTGCCCTGATGCGATGTCGAGCGCATGCAGAGTGAAGAAGTGGCGCCCGTTTTGAAAGGTCTTGGCCGCGACATAGAGCGTTTGGGTCGCGGGATCGATCACCGGCGTGCCGGTGATTCCAATTTGCGGGCCCATATCGGGGCAAACCAATTGGTCCTTAGGCACGGCGGGGCCCAGGTTTGTGTGGAACAGCGTTTTCCCCGAGTCGGCGTCTATGGCGAATATGGTGTTGTTCTCGGTGGCGACGTAAACAACGTTGTGAGTGCCCTGGCCGGAGACGGCGACATTGGCAACGTACAGTGGCTGTGCGTAGACATAGCCGTCCACGGGAGTGGCAAATAATTTTCCAAACGATCGGGAATTGACTTTTTGTGGTTGCAACAAGGTCTCGAACCTGTTTTGGCCTGTGCCGCGTTCGTCGTAGCGATAAGAGTAAACGCCGCTCAGAGCATTTGTTTTCGCCACGACGCTGAGTCGAGTAGCGGTCTGAATCGTTCCGAGTGGTGTCGGCAGCTGTGCAACGATTGTGGAGCGCCCTTGCGCCAGGCCGCGCGCCACGCCCAGCGGTGTGATTTCCACAACCGCGGGAGCAGAAGAAGTCCATTGCACGCGACGCGTAACGTCTTCTACCTGGCTGTCTGAGCTCGTCGCCAAGACCTTAAATTGCGATTCGCCTTTTAGGGTGATGGTTTCGTCCGCTGGCGATATTGCCAGAGCTATGGCGGCGGGACGGACTACCGTAACGGTAACGGGCAGGCTGGTATCCTGCTCCGAGGTAGCTCGCAAATTCGCCGCTCCCTGGCTTGTTGCCGTGGCGATGCCTTCCGCATCAATCGAGAGCACTTGTGGATTGGAAGAAGTCCAGGTGACTCCGGAAACGAGTTCCCCACGACTGCCATCGCGATAATGAGCGACGGCGGTGAACTTCCTGCTGGCACCCTTTGGCAAATTTAAAGGTGATGGTGAAATGCTAATGGTTTCCACACTCCGAAAACGGAGATGAGGATGAAAATGTTCGATGCGATGTCTGAATTTGTACAGCACGCCGAGGAGGAGTACGCCGAGCACCGCCAGGGCGATAAGCCTGTATACAATTCCTGAATTGTTTTTACTCATCAAATCGTGGTCACGAACACAAGCGAATCACGCTGCACAGCCATTCATTCGTGCGGGACCAGGGTGCGCTTGGGCGCCCAAGACAGCAATTTACGGCCGTAGGCATCAATCTCATCCACGCCCAGCAGCTTTGCAAGGAAGATGATCAGCGGGATCCCGATGGCCGTCACGATCACCAGCAATTGAAACGCACCCCAGGTGGTGCGCCACGCGAGACGTGCTTCGAGCCATGCGGTGAGTTGGTAGCATAGCAATGCCACAAGAATGGATGACGCACACATCTTTGCGAGACAGGAAAGCAAATCCTTCACCTGACGATTGTGAGTCCGCCGAACAAGCACGGCGAAGGACACGGCTGCGAATACGGTCGCCACGGCAGAACTGGCAATCGCCAGACCTTTGAAATCCCATCTCCGCGCGCAATACCAGTAAATGGGGAAGCTCGCGAGCGTAACCGATGTGCCAATTATGGCGGGCATAATGGTGGAATGAACGGCGTAAAAACAGCGCGCCACGAGGTTTTGAGCCGACCTGGCAAAGATGCCAATGGAAAAAAAGGCGAGTGCGGCGCCGGTGGCCTGAAAATCGCCCTCATGCAAGCGAGTGTGAGAAAACACGAAATAGACGAGCGGCTTGCTTAAGACGACGGCCAGCGCCGACAGCGGAACAAGAAATAAAATGAGGCCCTTCAAAGTCGTATTCAAGGTGCGATTGAGTGTTTCTGAATCGCCCTGCGAATGAAGGTGTGCCATCAGAGGAAATGATGCGGTGCCGATGGCGCTACCGATCAAGACCTGGGGGAGACGCATCAACGTCCTGGCATAGGTGAGCCAGGTGATTGACGCGGGCATCAAATACGAGCCGAACCAGCGGATGACCCATTCGTCGGTGATATCGAAAGAGAGAGCGAGCATGATGGGAATGCTCAGTTTCACGAACAGACGAAAGCCAGGATGATTCAGGTCAAGGTTGGGAGTGAATCGTGCCCCGACGCTGCGGAGGCCGAATAGCTGGAGGACGAAGTAGCCGCAGAAGGCGCCGCCGACTACTCCGACCGCAAACCCGGTGACGCCGATGCGCGGAGAAAGCAGCCATCCACCGAGAATGATTCCGAGGTTGTAGATGACCGTGCCGAGCGCAGGAATCAGGAACCTGGATTTCACGTTCTGCACGGAGCCCATCATGCTGGCGAGAAACAGAAAGAGTTGCGCGGGCAGCATCAAGCGCGTCAGGAACACGACGCGGGCCTGCTGGGACGGGTCAAATCCGGGCGCAAGCAAGTGAATGAGGTGCGGGGCAAAGATTTCGCCGAAGCCAATCAATACGATGAGAACGAACGTCATGCAGGTGATGATGGTGGAATATACGTGCCAGCCTTCTTCCTCGCGATTTCCCGAAACGTATTTTGTAAACACCGGAATGAAAAACATGCCGAGCGTGCCGCCGGCAACCAGGTAACTGAGGAGATCGGGAAGCGTGAATGCGGCGTAGTAGGTGTCGGTGACCGCGCTGGAACCGAGTTGATGTGCCACAGTCCAGTCGCGCAGAAATCCGAAAATCCTGCTGAGCAGTAGTACGGCCATCACGATGCCGGTGTATTGCAGAAGATCGCGATTGCGACTGGAACCGGTCATTCGGATCGCCGCCTGGACGACGTGGCCGCGCCGCTGATGCGAACGACGCAGATTTCAGGATTCAGAGTGTCACGCGACGACGTGAAAATGAGTTTCATGCGGGCTGGACGCGCGCGTAACCCGCGACCGTTTGCTCGTAGATATCCAGCAATTGGCGGTACGCTCGCTGCGGCGTGTAACGAGCTTCGTATTCGCCGCGCGCCGCTCGTCCCATCGCCGCCATTTCAGACGGGTGGGCGAAGGCCCATGCTAGCTTTTGCGCGAGATCTTCGGCGTTAGCGGGCGCGAAATGCAGGCCGGTGCGGGAGTCATCCACGATTTCTTCCATGGCTCCCAGTTTTGAGCAGATGACTGGCGTTCCACAGGCGAAGGATTCGGCGATGGTCATGGGGAAACCCTCATACCACTGGCTGGGCATGACCAGAAGAAACGAACCCTTTATCGCCGCGAGCGTTTCGGCGTGCGAGAGGCGGCCGCGGAATTGAATTGACGAGAGGCCGCGTCGTTGCGCTTCCTGCTCCAGCTCTTGCCGCTGGGGACCATCACCGATAATTTGGAGCGCGCAGTTTTTCGGGAGCCGATCCCAGGCGTTTAGTAACGCGTGCAAACCCTTTTCTTTGGAGATGCGTCCCACGAAGACCGCATAAGCGCCAGGGCATTGCTTAGCGCCGGGATCGGGCGCGACGAAATTTGGCTTCACCACGATTTTGTCCGCAGGAAGACCTGAGGCGATGAACTTGTTGCGCGCGAACTCGGTCAGCGCGATGTAGCGGTCAATGAGCTCGTCCCAGGTGCCGGAGCGGCGATGCCAGGCGAGCATCAGCGCGACCGAAGCCGTGGCTGGGCGCGAATCGCGGTAGCAGCCATGCCAGACGCTGCGCCAAAGACTGTGTTCAACGCAATCCTCGCAGACTTTTCCGTCGCGGAGGAACTGCGCGCCGGGGCAAAGAAGGCGGAAATTGTGCAGGGTCTGCACCACAGGGACGCCGTGTTCACGGCATGCGCTGTAGATTGACGGCGAAATCATGACGAACGTGTTGTGAACGTGCACGATATCAGGATTTTCGCGGACGAGGAGGGCGCCGAAATCCTGGTGCGTGTCGCCTGCCCATACGGTCCGCATCACGAGAGTAGCGCGACCGATTGTGGAGAGTTCCTCGATCTCATGGTTGCTGCGGCAGTAGGTAACCACGGTGTGGCCCATTTGCTCCAAAAGCCGGCGTTCCTGCTCGAAGACAACGTCTTCGCCGCCTGGCTGCTGATAGGTGTTGTGAACGAGGAGAATTTTCACTAGCGCGTCTCAAGCCAAATGCTGTTGGGAAAATCTCGCAACGGCTGGTAGGAAGCCCACATGCCTTCGATGTTGTCCTGGGGTTCGTAGTCCTTCAGAACCCTTTGCATATCGCGCGGGCGGTCGTAATGGAGCGCGGAAAGCGACGCGAGCGTGGACAGGTGCTTGTTGCCGGTCATCAGTGCGGCGAGCAGAACGGTCTCTTGCGAGTTTTGCATGAAGTAAGAGGACAACGTGCTGCGATTATAAAGGTACGGGAAATTGATATCGTGAATGTGAACGAACACGCCCGGCGCGAGGCTGGGAATGATCTCCATATATATGCGGATGACATCCGAGCCGACTTTCACGGCATGGCTGGAATCGATGAAGAGCAAGTCACCGGCACGCAGCTGCGAATACAGATTGAGCGGAACGGCCTGGCATGGTTGTTGCAATAAACGCACGCCTTGCAGGCGCCGAAGCGCGTCTCGAGGATATGGCTCGATGCAGGTAATTTCCGAAGCAGTGCGGCCCTCGGCGGCGTTGAGCTGAGAGGCGTGCAACATGCAAACGGTGGATTGTCCGCTGCCGATCTCGATAATCCGCGGCGGGGCTTCGCTCCTGACAAAACAGTGGAGAAACTGGAACTCGATTCGTCCGAAGCCGGGCCCCCAGCCTTGCGCGGCGCTTTGGTTGAACAGCGAGAGGCCCGCTACCTCCGAGTAGTAGGGTGCGCAGATCTCGGTTAACCAAGCGAGTTGGCGGTCAATGTCCCAGTCAATTCCGATCAGCGGGATGCGTTCGGCCCACAACTGCATATTTTGTTTGAGCCAGTGATAGTTCTGGATCGGTGAATAGAAGCTTCCGGGCAGCACATGCACACCAATCTTTTCGAAGAGCAGAAAGGCTTGGAACCACAGGTTCCTCAAAAATCTGCGCGTTTCTCTGCGGAACCCAAGCGCTGGCCGGCTTGAAATGTCGGCAGTCCTTGAATTTGTAATTTGAATACCCTCAGTGACCATCGGTTCGACATGAATTTGGGGATGGGGAAACAGAGCGACTACTCCGCTGCGGCGGAGCTCTGTATCCTATTCTGAAGAGCAATGCTGACGACAAACAGCGCAAGGAACACGGTGAAGGAGCTGTCGGGAGTTCCACCGAAGGTGACCTTGAGCATTCCGTTGATAAATAAACTGACGTAAATCGAGAAGCCGCCGACGGCCAAGAAAAATGATTCGCGATCAGCGGGGCGTCTTAAGACCCTGACAAAATTCCTGACCATGATGCAGTTCAAGATCACCACGAGCAGGAGGCCGAAGATTCCATTGTTGTAGAGCGGCTCCAGGAAAGAATTGTGGGTGTGCGGTGGTTCCCAGCCGGCTCCTAAGTCGAGGTCCAGGTCAATGGATAGAAATCGTGAAGCAACGTAGCCGTGGCCGACGATCGGCTTCTCCAGTACCGCGGGCCAAACCGTGGCCCACAGATCGGTTCGGCCGGTGATGGTGGACGCTTCGCCGGACTGGCTGTAGTCCTGGAAGTATTTTCCCAGCGGGGTCGTCACGAGGAGAATGCCGCCAATGACGAAGAAAACCACGAGCAATCCGAGCGCGTAGCGGACTTGTTTCTGCAATGCGAAGAACAGCAGCGCGGAAAGCACTCCGGCCACGATGCCCGTCTTGCCTCCAGAGAGCAGGATCACGATCAATCCAAAGGCCAGCGGAAACAATAACCAACCGCGGCGGCGAATGGCAAGAAGCGTCATGGACAACAAACTGAGAACGGCAGCGAGAGTGGATAGGCCGGTGGGAGAAGCATAATCATTCAACCTGCCACCGTGAAAAAACGGCTCAGGAGCATTCATCGCGAGCACGAGCCGAAGCACGATAATCACGAAGACGCCGAGCAATAGAGTATAGAGGAGCGAGAGCAAGTCCTCGTTCCCTTCCATCGAAGTGGCACAAGCCCGCAGCAACAGGACGGTGAGGACGAGCTTGAACGCCCACGCGAGAGAATACAATGGTGATGGAGAAAGAGGAACGGATGCGACTGCCAGCAGGGTGAACAATGTGACCCATCTGAAGGAACCCGAAAACATGTCGCGCAAATATTGCGGGCGAGCGATCGTCAAAAGGAGCAGCACAAAACCGGCGAGCATCCAGGCTGCTACTTCCTGGAACGCTTCGATGCCGAAGCTGCCCTTGGATGCGCTGGCGGTGGAATTGAGGCTGTGAACGAAGACCAACTCAGAAATCAGGACGAACCAAAGGAGCGTCATGACAGAATTCAGGAAAGTTCGCCTGGCGTCAATGCCTTGGGCTCGGGCGCGCGATATCGCGATGAAAAGGGCCACGGAAAGAATTCCGGCGGAAACGAGCAGAGTGGAGTCGTTCCAGAGCAGTTCGCTGCCGGTTGCGAATTGAGCGAAGGCCACGAACATCGCGGCTATTGCGAAAAGCCACAGGGTTGTGCGCAGCCACTGCGGGGTCTTCGGAGCTGCCTGGAGTGGAGAATTAGTAGTCGCCATTAGATACCTCGCGCAAAATCCGTTCTGTCATTCAGGCCGCGATACTTGCAGCCGATTTGATCGTTTTACCGCTCTTGCCTTGCCACGATAATTTCTTCAATTCGATCGCAGTGAATCGCGCCTCGTTTGCCGGCCAATAATCCCTGGTAGAGACGCGCCAACGTTTCACATCTGCGATCCGCGTTGAATTCCTGCTCGACGCGCAGGCGACCTGCCTGTGCGAGCTGCGCGCGATGGATTGGATCGGCCTCCAGCCGCAGCAACGCTGCCGTCAAATCGGTGATGGTCTGCTCCGGATTGAGCGCCGCCACCTTGATGCCGGTGGCATCGGTTACTCGCAGGGCTGGACCGCCGAGATCGAGGCAGATTACTGGGCGCCCGGCTGCCATCGCTTCGAGAATCACCGAGCCGCCAGTGTCATGAAAACTGGGAAAGAGCAGGACATCGCACTCCGCGAGTTTTTCGAAGACGCAATTCCGCGGAACGGTTCCCCAGAAAACGACATGCTTCTCGACCCCCAGCTCGATCGCCAAGCGCTCCAGACGTTGCCGCTCCGGGCCGTCGCCAAACAACCAATATTCCGCCTGCGGAACGCGCGCTTGAAATCGTGCGAAGGCGCGCAAGCCAAGTTCGAATCCCTTCCAGTGCAGGAGCCTTCCCACACTCACGACGCGGAACGGACCGCCAGTGGTCGGAGGAATTGCTCGAAGTCTCAGGATTTCCTGCTCGGATAAGGCGCCTTCGGCCAGGACACGGACGTTCTTGCAACCGAGAGCTTGCAAGCGCGCTGCAGTTTCCGGAGTTGCCGCCAAGGCAATCGCGGCCCGTCGCGCGGCGACGCGGGCAATCGGACTGAGCTCAGCGAGCGCTCGCGCGAAATCGCGCAGAGCCTCATTGATCCGGCCGTACAAACTGAACGAGCCGCGAAAACCGCGCGGCGTGGATTCGCCTCCGCCGACGGGCCCCCAAACGAAAGGAACGGAAAGGAAGGGGAGAAATGTGGGCAGCCAGTAGTTGACAATCGTAACGTGATGCACCAGATCAAAATCCACTTCACGATGAAGCTCGCGCGCTTTCCAGTAAGCGACAAACTGCCACAGTGAATAGTAAAGCCGGACGCCGCGCTGGCCTTTCTTCCAAAAACTTGCCCAGCGCGGAAGATCGAGATAGATCCAGTGCACATTCGGCATAGGATTCGCGGCGAGGGCTACTTCGATCAACGCGCGGTTTTTGGAACGCGTCATCACCCAGACATCGTGGAGCCGCGCGGCGGGCTGCACATGATTCCAACCGACGCCGGGTTCGGAACCTTTGCCGGGTTCGCAGGCGTAAGCCGAGATGAGAACCCTGAGCGGACGACTCAGCTGATCCTCGCGCGAAACTTCCGATTTTTTGGGCGACTTAATCATGGATGGCGATGCAGTCGAGCGTCTGGTCTGTGCCGGTGGTGGAGCGTCCCTGGATGGTGACGGTAAGCGAATCGGGCGATTTGTCGGCAATTCTGAGAGTTCGCGCGTTGCCGCCCCGGCCTTCGAGCGAGCACGTCGCGGTGTAACTGCTGTCTGTGAACGGTGCGGCCCAGGTCACATGCGCATCGCAAGAGTCGCTGTTCGCGGTGGAGCAGGCCGGAGTGCGATTGTGCTTCAAACCCGTGACGGCTGGGGCAGGGTCATCAGCGAGCGCATGGGCCGACGGAAAAATGTCGGCACCGTATAGGCCCGCGGCTGAGTTGGGAAGCTGACGATGCGCGACGGTGTCGTTGATGGTGTAAGCCCAATTTTTGTCGTGGCTCAGTCCGAAGTAATACAGCAGGGCCGAAGCGCCCTGCACGCGAACGATCGCGTCCGCCTGTTCGCCGGAGGTGTTTTGAGCGCCGACGCTGAGGATGACGACGGGACTGCCGTTCATTTTTTCCAGCAGAATCACGTCGTTCTGTTTTCCTGGCGTATGCTTCTCGGCTTTGACGCCTTCAATCAAATAAGATTCCGCGTAGAGCAAGCCACCGGACGGCCCGATATGAATCAAGGCAACGCCATTATCATCGCCGGAAATCACGGAAAGTCTGACCAGTTGATTGGCGTCTCCTCCGGTGCGATTGATGTCCACTCCGTATTTGCCGTTGCGAAACAGGTGCAGGTCGTCGCCGTAGAATGGTTCCGCGCCGCGAGACACCGAAACACCAGATTCGGGAAATCCGATAATCAGCAGGTGCTCCAGCTTTGTGCCCTCGCCGGTCCGCGAATTGAAGCGAATCCCACTGCCGCGAGTGCCGCCGCCGGTGCTCGCCACGATGCGAAGATTGGAAATCGTGGACCAGTGTTGGTAGCCGCCGCCGCTAAGCTTCGGATCATTCACGATGAAATCGGTATCGGCGCCCGGAGCCTGTTCGAGCGTGGTCCCTTCGCCGTGAGGAGGCGGGTTCATGCCCAAACCCAAGAGACTGACTCCGTCTCTGAGGACGATTTGTTTCGCGACGTACCGGCCTGAAGGCACCAGGACGGTACCGCCGCCCTTGGTGGCAGCAGAATCAATCGCCTCCTGAATGGACGGATAACCTCCGGCGCTGTTGACGACGATGAGGCCTTTGATGTTTCCCAACTGTTGGTTCTGTTGGTCTGCCGCGGACTGGGTGCGGCCGGCCACCGGAATCGAGATTAAGAAAATCGCAAGCAGCGCGAGATAAGGGAGAGAATGCACTGCTATTTGAAACTTGGCCGCCGAACGTCCTGGAAATCGCATTCAATCCGCCACGGCCGTCTGCACAGGCCTGGAGATGTGCTGCAGAAGCTGGTCTTCACGATATTTGAGAGAAAACGCAACGGATCCTTCGTCGCTTAATTGCGCCACGGAATTAAGCAGGTACAGCAGATACAAAGCGCGGTTGCTTTCGCGAACGTCCACGACGCCGGATTGTTTGTGGCTGCGATCCAGGTGGCACTCCGTTTGCGCCAGAAAATGGAATTCGTCCCACAGCACAGGGGTGTCCCACGCGGCTGATTCCCAATCGAAGACGAACAGCTTCCGCGGGCCAACGCGCGTATTCCAGGAAACGAAGTCGCCGTGATGGATGCCGCACGCGATCTGCGCGGTATCGAGTTCGTGGGAAGCGGACTTCAAAGCATCGCGACCAATGCGCTGCCAGTTTGTTCCCAGACGCGGCGCGATCTGATTCCAGCGCTGCGCGATTCTTTGCACCAGCTTGCGTCCAGGCAGCATGGTTGGCGCACAACCGTGCAGAGCGTTGAGAAACTCTTCGTGCTGATGCGTCCAACGGACCGGGCCAGGCTTGCCATTGATGGCGGACTGGAATAGGACGTAACGCCCATCCCAATCACCGGCAAAGAGCACTGTGGGAATGTGAGAGCGCAGCTGCGGGAAGCTGCGAAGATTCTCTAGCACCTGCGCTTCATGGCGCAAACGTCGTTCAGCGGGCTCCTTCAGCGGCATCTTCATGTATCCCAAAATCGCGCCTTGAGCATCCATCAGCTGAACAGTCAACTTCTGCACTGAGCCGGGCGTACCGACAGAAAACGCAAACGTGACCTGTTTCTCACCGGTAACTTCGCTCGCGAGTTTCTCCAGCGCTAGAGGAGCGCGGGCGGCCACGAGCACGTTTGAGCGCGCCCACACGTTCCATCCGGTGGCTCGCGCACCGACCACGAGCGCTTTCAGCAAGCGCGTCAAAGGTGAATAGGGAGTGTAGAGCTCGAATCCGTCTATCGCGCGCCCATCGCCGGCGAGAGGCAAAAGCCAGCGTGGTTGGGTTCGCGAAGGTAATACGGCGAAACGGTGTTGGCGCGTGTAGCCGTGGCGAGCGAGTAGTCTGGCGCCCGCTGCGGTGGCATTCATGCGGATGACTGCATTGGCGCTCGCGGTTCCTTTCGAGTGAGCGGGCTCGTCCGTTGGCAGCGGATCCTGCCAAGCCGAACCCAGAAAGACGCGGAGTACCTGATCCAGCGTTTGTGCTGAGTCCTGAAAGCGGGAAGTTGCCACTATGGCTGGGGTTGCGCTTCTCACTAGGCCACCTTCATCCAATCGCCGATCCTGTGATCGAATCGTGCCTTCATGAACTCGACGAGAGCGTCGGCCGATGCCAGGAGAGTCGGTTGGATACCGGCGTCGGTCGCGACGTAAACTACGCGAGCTCGCTTGAATCGCAATTTGCGATAGGCCACGCGTTGGCGCTGAATTTCGGCGCGAGACAGCTCGGACTTTCGCGCAAGAATCAAATCGTCGCTCGCATCGAGAAAGATGACCAGGTCCGGCTCAGGAAGGAGCCGGCAAAGCAGCGCCGCGTACCATGCGGGTCCGCCGTAGCGGTAGCGCAGAGGATCAACGAGCACGTCGTGAAAATAACGATCGAACTGTACAAAATCGGATCGCACCAGGTGGGCCCAGACGACCAAAAGATAGCCGGCCCAGCAATCGGCAAAGAACGCCGAGAGATAGGCCATGGAAGCCAGTGTGCCGCGGGGAGTTTGGCCGTGCGGCTCGGTGACCGGGCTATTGTCCTTGCGTCGAGCAAGCACCTCGGGCCGCCAGTGGAAAAGAATTCGGCGGCGCAGCGGGATGGCGAATTCCTGGGTGAGGCCCTCGATGACCGTGCTCTTTCCAGCGCCGTCCGGGCCCATGAACGCCAGCAGAATTCCGGCGGGCTCGGAAGAACGCCAGATGGCGCGGCGCAATTCGCCCGCCCAGTAGCGAATGCGGTTAGGCGCATCGCCGGGATGGGAGACGCGCCAAGACTTCTGGGTCAAGGTGCGAAGCTCCGCGTCAATCGAGCCCTTCGCACAGGCGTCCACGATTCGAGCCTGGACACCGGGCTGGAAGATTTCTCCGGCAATCTCTTCTGCTTTCTCGCGTCCCAAGCATTCCACTAATTGTCTTAATCGAAGCGCTTGCGAAGGCGACGCTTTGCCTTTGACTGCTTTTTTCGCGAGGAGGTAGGAATACTCGATTTCCGGCGCGGCAATCCAGAAATCGCCATGCCGGATCCGGGAGGACACTAATTTTTCCCCGGATGCGAGGATCATTCCCGCGCGGCGATGCTCAAAGATGATGTCAACGGCGACGGTGTGCGGCGTCAAGCCCGCAGTCCAGAAAAAATAAAAGCTGTGCCCCTTGGTTGCGTAGTTCTTCCAGTGATAGGGGGTGTAGCCATTCTGCCGCAGAGATTCCAGAATGGCGGGAACCGCCGGCTTGTCGTCCGGATGGATCGCCAGATCCAGATCACTGGACAGATGATCGGGAAGCTGATCCCACGAATGGAGGACGCAATAGCGAACGGCTGACTCGTCCAGGAGGCGGAACAGAGTGCGCACAAAATTAGAGACGCTCTGAGGCGGCGCAGCGTCACCATTTGACGACGCGGTTTTCCCGGGCGCAGGGAGATCGCCCGTCAACCCGACTCTCGGAACCGTTTCGGACACCGTCATTTCGTTATCCGCGAACCCGTCTGGAGGTAACCACTGGAGATTACTCACTCGGAAGAACTCGTGGCGCCAGCTCGTAGCGTCTGATACCGGAAATCTGCAGCGCGATGCGAACCAGAAACGATGAGTTGTTGAACAGATATCGGCGCCAGAGGCGCGACGGCTCCTGATAGAGGCGGTGCAGCCATTGCAGGCCGGCGGTTTTCATCCAATTGGGGGCGTCGTTCAGATGACCGGTGTGGATGTCGAATGCGGCGCCGACTCCCACCATTACCTTGCAATGCAGCGAGTGAACATTTTCGTGCATGAACTGCTCTTGCTTGGGAGTGCTGAGACCAACCCAGATGATGTCTGGTGCGATGACGGACAGCTGGTTTTGCAGGTCGGTCGTTTCTTGAGGATTGAGCGGCCGGAATGGCGGCGTGTATGTGCCGGCGATACGAATGCCGGGAAAGCGGCGCTCGAGGCTTTCGCGAAGCTCTTCCGCGATTCCTGGCATACCGCCGTAGAGAAAATGAGTGTGGCCGGATGATACGGACCTGCGGCAAACCTCCAGCATTAAATCTGGGCCGAACACGCGGCCCATACTCTTGAAGCCCTCCCAGCGACCGACCCATACGGTGGGCACGCCGTCCGGGACGACGAGCATGGCATCATCAAGTATTTTCTTAAACTGAGAATTTCGCTGCGCTTCCATCACACCGTGTACGCCGGTCACGCAGACGTAGCCGCCGCTGCCCGAATCCACAGCGGTTTCGAGCATCTCCGCGGCGAGAGACAGATTCACCGCGTGAACTCCGACACCGAGTACGTTGGCGCGCGTCATTTTGAGTTTGTATGGCTCCGCGTAATGAAATGTTTGCGTAGATTGGGCAAAAGCGGCTGAGCAGGGCGAGCAGCGAATCTGGATCAGGCCGCGCCCGAACCTCTGAGCACCGCCGGAATGGTGCGCGCCAGGATTTTCAAGTCGAGCCACAGCGACCATTCGTCCATGTACTGAAGGTCCAGCCTCATCCACTGCTCGAAAGGAATCGAGCTGCGGCCGTTCACCTGCCAGAGACAGGTGATGCCGGGACGAACGCTGAAGCGGCGCCGTTGCCAATCCTGGTTGAAGCCCTGGTAATCGCGCACCGGAAGCGGCCGCGGGCCAACCAGACTCATGTCGCCCTTCAGGACGTTGAAGAGCTGAGGCAACTCGTCAATACTGCTGCGGCGCAACATTCTTCCGAGGGGAGTGATGCGCGGATCGTCCATAATTTTGAAGACTGGGCCGGAAACCTGGTTCTGATCTTCCAGCGCCGCGATCAATTTTTCGGCATCGGGAACCATGGTTCGGAATTTGTAGATGAGAAATGTTCGCTTATTGACGCCCAGACGTTCCTGGCGGAAGAAAACGGGCCCCTTGGAAGTGAGCCTGATCAGCGCGGCAGCCGTGAGAAGCAGTGGCGACACCAGAACGAGCAGTACAAAGGAAAGCGCTACGTCCAGGATACGTTTGATCAGCAGCGGCCATCCATCGCGCACGCCGGTGTAGGCGGCGATGTGCTGATCGCCTTCGAATTCCTCGGCGCGCGAACGGGCGGTCTTCAGGCCAAAAATATCGGATGCGAAGCGCATGACCATGCCGTGTTGTTCGCACAGAGCCGCGACTTGGGAGGAATGTTCGTAGAACGAGCGCAGCGGCAGGTAAATCGCGACTTCGTCAACGACGTTGCGGCGCAAGAACTCGGCCAAGCCTGCGTAATCGCAGCGCAGTGGGAAGCCGGTCTCTTTGAATGCGTCGCTGCCGGCCCAATCTTCATCCACAAAGCCAAGCAGTTCGTAGCCGCGTTCCGGAGACGCTTGAATTTTGCGCGCAAACTCTATCGCGCGCGCATTCGTGCCCAGAATCAGCATGTAGCGCAGGTTGCGGCCGTGACGCCGAACCACTGCAAGCCAGTACTGCAACGAGAGGCGGGAGGTGATGACCGAGAGAGAGATGATGACCCAGAATACCAGGAGGAATTGCGGGGTGATCATGCGCACGGAGAACAGAGTTGAAACCAGAGCCAAGCAGGCGGTCGAAAACGCGGTGGCTTTCAGAGCGTCCAGAGATTCCGCAAGCCTGGTGGAGAGTCTCCTGGATTCGTATAACCCGCAGAACGAGAAGGCTGCGTGGCAGAAAATTAGCGCGATGGCAAAAATCAGGAAATTCGACAGCTTGATTCTCATCGCCAGGAAGTCGTGCAGGGAAACAGCGTGGGCCGCGCGAACGAGCAGGAATGTAGCCAAATAAAAAGACGCTACTATCAATGCGAGGTCGTATAGCTTCAGCGCATTCAGAAGAAAACGACGCTTTGCTTCGTTCACTGTTTCTCTCTTTGGGCCGGGAGTTTGCGACGGAAACTGCTCAGCTCTGCTGGTGCTCAACGAACCTCTATACGCAGGTACAGGCTGCTCCTGCAGCTGGCTGTGCGCTGCAGCTGAATCTCATGATTTCGTTTGGGCGCTTTTCACGCTGACAGGAGGAACACCCTGGTCAAACCGGCTCGACCGCAAAGCCCGCGATCCGGATCGCCAGGGATCTTTGAATGAGCTTCACTGATAACACCAGCGTCTGATCGCCGTTTACCGCTGTGAGGATTCCCTGGAGGCCGTCCAGCGCGCCTCCCCGGATGCGTACCCGGTTACCGATATTTAGAAACGGGTGCGGTGAGAGTGATACGCCCTGCGCGACGACCCGTTGTACTCGTTCGATCTCCTGGTCCGAAATCGGGGCTGCGATTCCCCGAGGACCCACAAAGTTTATGACTCCGTTGGTCCGCAGCACCGAGACTCGGGTGTGCAAATTCGGCGCGATGCGCACAAAGACGTACCGCGAAAACAGGGGCAGCTCCACGACGCGACGGCGGTCACTCCATTGTCTGGTTGTGGAGATAACAGGGAGAAAGACGCCAATGCCCTTCTCTTGCAGCTCTGCCGAAACTCTTTTCTCGTGCCGCGGCCGAGTCTGAACAGCGAACCATGCCAGCTGATATTCCCGCAAGCCCTGCTCAGGCTGCATCAACTCGTCGGTTGTGGGCTGGAGTGAGGGGGAAATAGACAGGGCTCCGCCATTCTCAGTCACATTGCTCCATCACTAATTTGCCGACGGGCCACCAACCCTGCTTACGGCCCCATCCGCACACTCGACAGTGAAAATTACCGTGCACCAAAATCTCTGCTGGTTCCTCGAAATCAAGACGTGCTGCGCTACAGTTTGTTGTATAGCGTCTCCGGAATCGGGAAGGTGCGCTGGTTCAGAACGGCACCCAAAATCCGCACGTTCGCGGCCCGCAAATTCTCGGCCACTTGCAGGGCCGCCTCACGCCGCGTAGCATTCGCTTCCACCACCAGTACGAATCCGTCGGTCAATTGGCCGAAAGCAAGGGCATCCGAATAGGGTGTGAGCGGCGGCGCGTCAATAAGCACGAAATCAAATTCTTTGCGCAATTCCGCGAAACGCGTCTGCACGCGCTCGGAGTTCAGAAGATTCGCGGAGTCTGCCGCCAGCGCCCCGCTGGAAAGCAGCCACAAATTTTCGCCGCGCACCGGCTTGGCGAAAGTGCGGATCGGGCCATCGTGGAGCAAGGCGTCCGTCAATCCATGATGATTGGTGGTGCCAAACATTTCCGGCAGCGCGGGCGAGCGCAGATTCGCTTCGACCAGGCAGACGGATCCGCGGATATTTTTCGCGAGGGTCTCCGCCACGCTGACGCAAATTCGGCTGCAGCCATTTCCATGGTCAATGCCGGCGAATACCACCATGTGCGGCGGCTCCTGCGCTTGCAGCAAGAACACGCGCTGCACGAGGCGCAGAACTTCTTCTCCGGCCAGCAGGTCGAGATCGAGACTGTCCGCGTCGCGATGGCGCTTTCCGTTGCCATTGCCATGGCCATTGCCATGGCCATTGCCGCGGCCGTCGCCAAAATTCGGCTTGGGCGCCGGCTCCTGCGCGGGGCTCGGGCGTAGGGCTTGCTCTTTGCCTGCTTGCTGCATCAACTCAAAGTTCTTGCTCATGGTTTTCCTGCCTCTGCGGGCGCAGCATTTGGAGCCTGCTGGCCCGCGTGCTGCCCGCCTGTGGATAGTGGTGCCGTTGCTGGGATACGAATTTTCTGGCCCGTGCGAATTCGATCGGGATTGTTGAGCGAAGGGTTCAGTCCGCGCAATTCATCGAGGACCTTGCCATCGTACTTACCAAGTTTGTTCAAGCTGATCTGGTAGAGAGTTTCTCCGGGCTTCACGCGCACGTCCTCGGTCGCTTGCGTTGCGGCGGGGCTCGCTTCCTGCTCCGGCATCAGCGAAACCTTTGCAACGACAACCGGAGCCGGAATTGGATCCGAACCAGAAGGCAGCGCAGCAGCCGGAGCCGGAGCAGAAACCGGAACAGGAGCAGGAGTTGGAACCGAAGGCAGAGCAGCCGCTGGAGACGGCGCTGCTGACACAGTGCCAACGGCCTGCGGCATCGTGAAGGAGCGCGTAACGCCGTGGTTCAGATTGACAAAGAGACCGCCCGCAGCCAGCAACAGAGCGCTGGTGATCGCGAGCTTGGGAATCCAACCGCCGGAAGGTGACTGTTTCTTTGCGGCAGAAAGCAGGATGGGCGGAACGCGCACCGCTTTCATTTCCGGCTTCGGCGCGGCGATATTTTTCTCGCGCAGCGGCTCGAGATCCAGGTCCGCGATCACATCGCGAATGATGTCGCGATCAATCGCTTTGCGCTGCAGGGCGCATGCCAGCGACATGGCGTTGAAGCACAGATTGTTGATATTGCGCGGAATGCCTTCGCTGTGATCGGCGATGAGCTTGCGAGCGCCGACCGTCAAGAACGAGGGTTTTTCGCAGCCCGCAATCCAGAGACGGTGATCAATGTAGGCGTTCACTTCCTGCGGCGTGAACGGCTCGATGCGAATCACCATGGAAACGCGCTGCCGGAGCTGCGCCATGGACGGACTGGCCAGGCGATCGGCGAGCTGCGGCTGGCCGGCCAGGACGATCTGCATCAATTTTGTCCAGGGAGTTTCGAAATTAGAGAGCAGGCGGATGGACTCGAGAACTTTTTCGTCCAGATTTTGCGCTTCGTCAATTACCAGCACGAAGCGGCGGCCTGCGCGCATCTCCTCGGTGAGCAACTTGTTCAGCGAGTCGTGCATGGCGGGAAGATCCATGCCCGCGACGTCAATGCCGAGATCCAGCAGAACGTGGCGAATGAATTCGCGAGAATCGCAATCGGTGCGAAACACAAACGCGGTGCGGGCTTTGTCGCGCAGGTAGGAAAGGTAATGGTAGAGCAAGGAAGTCTTGCCCATTCCCGGCTTGGCGATCAGCGCCAGGAATCCACGATTGCTTTCCGTGCCGTAGACGAGCGAAGCGAGCGCTTCCCGGTGCTTCGGTCCCAGGTACAGGAACCGGGAGTCCGGCGTCACGCCGAACGGCTGCTCCGCGAGTTGGTAATAGTCCAAAAGCATCGGCGCTAGGCGACCTTCTTCGGCATCGAAGCCAGCACCGGCATTTTCAGAATATTCATCACCTCATCAGGTGTGCGGAATGAGGGATCCAGAAATTCGGCAACGAAGGCCGCACCAGCAGCGGCGATGATGGCGAGCAAGAACCCGATGGCCAGAACCAGCAAAGCGCTGTAGGCCGGCAATACCGGCAGGGTCGGAGGAGACGCGATCGCCACATTGGCAATGCGCTTCTGGTCGAGCGCGTCGGAAGTCTTTTCTTGTTCTCGCTTGGAAAGGTAAAGCAGGTAGTTCGCTTCGTTGGCCTTCGTCTCGCGAATCAAGTCCGACTGTTTCACGGCTTTTTGATCGAGATCCACCATTTTGAGATTCATCGAGTCAATGCTTTGAGCTACCGCCGACGCGGTGGCCCGCTGCGAAGCAAGATCTGCGCTGGCCTTCGCGATATCTTCCCGCAAGAGCTCGTAGGTGGGATCGCGGTCCGTGGTCTGGTTCACGTACTTCGTCTTTTCAGCTTCTTTGATTGCAGCTTGGGTCTCCGCAATCTCCTGATCGGCTTCCTGTACCAGCGGATAACTGGGGTCGTATTTCATGGCGAGTTGCGTGCGCCGGAGCTGCGCCGCCAGCAGGTTGGTTCCGAGTTGTTGCAGGAGAACGTCCGCGGAGTTGGACGCTTCCAGAGTGGTGGATCGAGCGGGCGTTGTGTTGAGCTGCGCCTGCTCGTTGCGAATCCGTTGTTCGTCGGCGGCGGCGGCCTGCTGAGCTTGATGGAGCGATGCGATTGAAGTGGCGACTTGCTGAGCCATATCTGTTCGCACGACGTCCGGGGCCGACGAACCTTCCACGCGCCCGAAATCAGCGAGACGGACCTCGGAATCTTGCAAAGCCTTCTGGTACTTATCGGTTTCCTTGGCGAAGAAATCGTAGGAACCGGCCGGGCGATTTACTTCGATGTGTTTCTGCAGGTAGCCGATGGAAAGCGCGCTCATTACGCCATAGGCGAGCTGGGGATCCGCGGATTGATAGGAGACTTCGACTATGTTGGTCTTCTTCACCGCATCAATCTTCAGCTTCTTGCCCAGTCGCTCGGTGGCTTTGGCAACGTAGTAGTCTTCGTCTCGCTTGGGCGTTAGCTTCGACCACAGCGAATCCTTCTCAATATCCTGAAGCTTGTTGGCGAGCACGACCTGTTTGAGCAAGTCGCCGCTCTGGAGCAATTGGACTTCGGAATTGATTTCTTCCTCCGTTACGGCAGGCACCACGGGCGCGGTTTGCGAAAACTGCTCCGTGGTGACGACCGGGTCCATGCGGCTGCGATTCACGAGAATGTTCATCTGAGCCTCATAGCGGCTGGAGAGAAAAACAGCCGCGACGATAGCCCCTAGAAGCACTCCACAGAAGGTGAGAATCAATAGACGGCGCCGGCGGAACAGCGGCATGACGATGTCGCGCAGCGTCGCCTCCTGCGTGGCTTTGCCAGATGCGTTGCGGTAATTTTGCTCACTCATATTGGCTCTCTCCCTCTCGTTACAATTTCAGGAATTGGTTTGATCGCAGCACTCTTGCAGCTACCCGCGGGACTCTCTAGAACCACGCGGCTGTCGGATTTGCATACACGCCAAAGCTATAGGGAACGTATTTGCGAAAGTTGGTGATGGCCTTCTCGGGGATGAAGATCATGTCGCCGGGCTTGACCTCGGCGTCTTCGTTGACGTTCTTCCCGTTCAGGAAATCCTTGAGGTTGTAGCGCTTCACTTCCATCCAGCCGGAAGAAACGCGGTGGTAGATCAAGAGCTGCGTCTTCGCGGTGGGCAGCAGGCCGCCGGAAATGGCGATGGCTTCGGAGACGGTGGTGTCGTAACGCAGATCGTACTGGCCGGGCTTGGCAACCTGTCCGGTGACGACGAAGAAGGGCTTCTGAAAGTCCTGCAGGTTCACGTTGATGATCGGATCGTGCAGAACTTTCGCGTAGGCTTTGGTGATGGTGTCGGTAACTTGCGGCACCGTCAGTCCCTGCACTAACACGCTTCCAACGCTGAGCAGCGTGATATATCCGTCGGGCTGGACCGTGACGGTCTGATTGAGCTCCGGCGCGATGGGGAACGAAACGTTGAGGATGTCGTCGCGCATCACCTGGTAGCGCGGATTGCGCTGCTGCAGGGCTGGCCGGTCATCGTCGGGATGACCACTGCCGGCGGTGGACGCGGCAACCGGTCCGGATAAAGCCGAGACCGCGTTGTTCTGTTGAGCCCACAGGGTCAAGGGCGCTGCGGTAAGAAGAATCGCCAATCCCACTGCTTTCATGGTAACCATTCGTTTTCCTCTCCAGCCGAAGTCAACTTTTCTCTACGTCTCGGGACACCAGTACACCGGTACTCGGGCGGGTGGTGCACAATTCGCAAGTAGCGGGCCATCCTGAAACAAATCTAAGTGCTTATTTTTGAGCAGAATGCGGAAGTGCGTAGAAATCGAGGGAGCAAGATTTCCACAATTACTCCAACAATTTTCACTGTTTCGTCTTTCCGTGTTAATACTGCAGTAATGGTACTCGCAGGAACCGCAGGTGGTAATTAGAGTGACGCGAGTGCGTCGAGGGATAATCGTCTCAACACGAGACGGTATACCACATGAGTTAATACGGCTATGGGGCCCGAAGCGATGGATTCGAATGGTGCGAGACTCAACCTGCGTTTTTGCCTGATGGCCCCGGCTAGTCGCGGGCTGACGCAGGATGGCGAGTGAAAATCGAAGACCGAAGCGCTCCGCTGCTGGCATTTTCATTCCTCTTTGCCGACGAGGTACACCCGTTCGCCGGCGGTGGCCTTCCCTCGGGAAAAACGCGCGTAACCCCCTCTTCAGAGCCGCACCCTGAGCCCTGGTGTGCGAAGCTGCGACGTTCGCCAGCGCTCAGAAAAATCTTGGCGCTACATCGCTGCTGCGCGACTTTATTAATGGCGGGATAATACAGGATGACTGTTTCTTTACTTCATCGAATGTTTGACGCAACTGTATCGAAAAAGCGGATGCGAAGCGCGCAGTGAATTGTGCGGGACGCGATTACGCTGGAGTAAATACGGAATGCGGCGCCACGGTGGGTGCCGGCAACGCGATGGGTCATTTTTTTTCAGACTGCGGCAGCGGAGCGGAAACGTTGGCGTCGGTTCTCCAGGAATTCCAGAAACTCAGCCGTGCCTTCGCCGGTCTTGGCGGATAGCGTAGTCTACGGTCTATATCTGTTCTTTCACTAACGTGCGGTTGCACCGTTCGCCATCGTTTCATAGCATCATTTCAAAGGCTCGCGTCAATCGCTCCTCTTCGCGGCATCACTCATCAAACACCAATCACGAATCACTACTCACTGCTCAGGAATCAGCGCTCACAAGTCCCGATTCACTCGTCACTTATCGCTCGCCACTTATCACTCATCACTCGTCACTCGCCTCTTCCGCCGCGTTTGATTCTGATCTTGGGATGCGAGAGACTCATCGTGAGGAGAGACGATGCAAAAGCGCAAACTGGGTACAAGTGGATTGGAAGTTTCGGCTTTGGGCCTCGGCTGCATGGGCATGAGTTTCTCTTATGGGCCGCCGAAGGACACGAAAGAGATGACTGCGCTGCTGCGGACTGCGGTGGAGCGCGGCGTCACTTTTTTTGACACGGCGGAAGTGTATGGCCCCTTCACCAACGAAGAACTGGTGGGTGAGGCGCTGGCACCGTTTCGCCAGCAGGTGGTGATCGCCACCAAGTTCGGCTTCGATCTGACCGGCTCGGACAAGCGGCCGGGCGCGGCGGGCGTGAATAGCCGGCCCGAGCTGATCAAGCAGGCGGTCGAAGGTTCGCTGCAGCGGCTGAAGACCGATGTGATTGATCTGTTGTACCAGCATCGCGTGGATCCGAATGTGCCGATCGAAGACGTGGCCGGTACGGTGAAGGAATTGATCCAGCAAGGAAAGGTGAAGCACTTCGGAATGTCCGAGGCGGGCGTGAAGACGATTCGCCGCGCGCATGCGGTTCAGCCGGTGACGGCGCTGCAGAGCGAATATTCCTTGTGGTGGAGGACGCCGGAGGGGGAAGTGATCCCTACGCTGGAGGAACTGGGAATTGGTTTCGTGCCGTACAGCCCGCTGGGCAAGGGATTTCTGACGGGGAAGATTGACGAGAACACGACGTTCGACAAGAACGATTTCCGCAATAGAATTCCGCGCTTTACGCCGGAGGCTCGTAAGGCGAATCAGGCCGTGGTGGATCTGCTGGGCAGGATTGCGAAGCAGAAGGGCGCGACACCTGCTCAGATTGCGCTGGCTTGGCTGCTGGCGCAGAAGCCTTGGATCGCGCCGATTCCGGGGACTACCAAACTGTCACGCCTCGACGAAAATAATGGCTCGCTCGAGGTGAAACTCACCGCTGACGATCTGCGCGAAATTGACAGCGCGTCATCGAAAATTACCGTGGAAGGTGAGCGATATCCGGAAGCATTGGCAAAAATGACTGGACTGTGAACGGCGCGGGCGCTCCGGCTCGCCGCTGCTGGTCCACGTGGCACTAAACCACGCCTGAATCCGAGTCAAGCCGGCGCAATCCAATCCAACTGAGGAGAACCCTGTGTACAACGCGAAAGCTTATTCCGCTGCCAGTGCGAAATCCCCGCTAGGTTCCACGAAGATCTCCAGGCGCGACCCGACGGAACACGACGTGCAGATCGAAATTTTATACTGCGGCATCTGCCACTCCGATCTGCACCAAGTTCGCGACGAGTGGAGCGGCGTGATGCCCACCGTGTACCCTTGCGTTCCGGGACACGAAATCGTCGGCCGCGTGACGAAAGTTGGCTCCGCCGTCAAGAAATTCAAGCTCGGGGACCTCGCCGCCGTCGGGTGCATGGTGGATTCCGATCGCACCTGCCCGGAGTGCAAAGCGGGCCAGGAGCAGTTCTGCCCGAATTTTACTTTGACCTACAATTTCCCCGACAAACATTTGGGAGGCGTCACTTACGGCGGCTACTCCGAAAGCATCGTGGTGGACGAAACCTTCGTGCTGCGCGTGCCCGCGAACCTGCAGCTTGCTGGAGCCGCTCCCCTGCTCTGCGCCGGAATCACCACGTACTCTCCGATGCACCACTGGAAAGTCGGCAAGGGCAAGAAGGTTGGCGTGGTTGGACTGGGCGGACTGGGTCACATGGGCGTTAAATTCGCGCACGCGCTGGGGGCTCACACGGTGGTGTTCACAACTTCGCCGAAGAAAAAGGATGACGCGTTGCGCCTGGGCGCCAGTGAGGTCGTGATCTCGAGCGATGCGAACGCAATGCAAAAGCACGCGGGCAGCTTCGACTTCATCCTCGATGCTGTCTCTGCCGATCACGACATAAACGCTTATCTGAATATGTTGCGGCGCGATGGCCACGTCGTGATGGTCGGCGCGCCGGAAAAACCGCTGGCGGTTTCGGTGTTTTCACTGATCATGGGGCGCCGCAGCCTTTCGGGTTCGCCGATTGGTGGCATCGCTGAAACTCAGGAGATGCTGGATTTCTGCGGGAAGCACAATATCACTTCGGACGTGGAGATCATCCCGATCCAGAAAGTGAACGAAGCGTACGAGCGGCTGCTCAAGTCCGACGTGAAGTACCGCTTCTCGATTGATATGGGTTCGCTGAAATCCGCATAAAGCGAATTCGGCACGCAGGAAGAACCGTAGGGGAACTGGCGTTGCAGATTTGGCGCTGCTAGCTGAAGCGACGCCAGGGCGGGAAAGAGTCCGGGTCGGTACCGGAATCCCCGTCAGCGTCTTCGCCGCCCGCTGCGAGTGCGGCGAGGAAATCGCGCGCGACGGTTGCGTCATCTTCACGCACCAGAACTTTGAATCCGGCGCCGGACCATGCCAGATGTTCGCGCATTCCTCCGGCGGTGTCACCCTGGATCATCGCCGGAATGCCGGCTTCTTCGAGCGCGCCGCGGACTAACTCCGCCTCGGGGCGGCTGCCGCACGATTCGACGACGATAAGCTTGGCGTCCTCCACAGTAGTATTATAGGCGCGGATCGGCGGGAGCGGGAACGGTCGCTTTGCTGCGCTCTCGGCTGGACTTCCTATTTGACTGGTTCCCGTAAGAAGTAAATTGGCGGAGATTCCATGGCACGACAATCACGCGAGGCGCAATCGACGCGCGGGACGCATGCGGGACTGGCTGATATTCGTGATTCGCTGCTGGAAACTTACGCGTGCAACGACGCGATGAACCAGCTGATCCTGGCGGAGCTGGACCCGCGGGCTTGGCGCGCGCAGCTGCCGGGTGAGAAACGCGGTGGGCGGACGATTGCGGCGATCTTCGCGCATCTGCACAACTGCCGTCTTTCGTGGCTGCGGAATTCGGCGCCGCATTTGAAGTGTCCGGTGGCCCTTGATCCGGACCGCTGCACGATCAAGCAGGCTTCGGCCGCGCACGCAAAAAGTGGAGCGCAGTGTTTGCGTATGTTGAGCGATGCGCTTTCGGCTGCGCCGAATCGCCGCGTGGCGAAATTCGCGCGCGGCAGTTGGGCGCAGACCTGGCCGGCCGGCGGGACCATGTTCGCGTACACGTTCTCGCACGAGGCGCATCATCGCGGACAGATTTTGATGCTGGCGCACCAGTTGGGCTACCGCATCCTCAATAAAACTCCCGGCGTGTGGCACTGGGAGAAGCTGTGGAAGCAGGCGGGGCTTTCAACGCGGCCCCATTGAGTTGAACCCTCTCGACGCGATTCCAGCTCCAACGCAAAAGAGCTGGCGGGACGCCCTTCGACCCTGGCGGCAGGCTCTCAGGACGAGCGGGCGCTACGAAATCCGACAACCACACCGATGTGTTTACCTCGCTATTGGCCTCTACGCGCGATGTGTGCAATACGGGACTATTTCGCGATCCTGCCTGTGCGCTAATAAATAATTGGCGAGCCTCGGCGCTGACCTTTGGCACGAGCACTATCCGCGACAAAATAAGAGCTGGACCAGCGCAGGCCTTCGCACCAGGACTTTGTGATCTGTGCGATTACTATGCTCCGCGCGAGCCGTACGACCCCCCGCGGCTTAGGCGATCTTCGCGCCGTATCTGCGCCTGTACCCCCGAAGCGTGCACTCAGAAAGACTGTGCGACAACGAGTCGATTTCATTTTCGCCTGCGCGTCACTTTTGCTCATTTTGGTTCCTGCGAGTACACGCGCGCAAGAGCAAGATTCTGCGCCAGCGCTTCGCCCCACTTCCCTGCCCCACGGACTTCTTGCAACAACACCCGCGACGGAGACATCCGCCAACGTTGCCGGCACGGTGCTGGACTCGAGCGGAGCTAGCGTTGCCGGCGCGGACGTCACTTTGCTGCCTAGGGACGGCGAGCAATCGCACACTCTCGTGTCTGCGGCGAACGGCGAATTTAATTTCGTGGAGATTCATCCCGGTTCGTACCTTGTGATCGTCAGCGCCAAGGGTTTTGCGGTTTTCACATCTGCAGAATTCGATGTGGTGGCGCAGCAGGCCTACGAGGTTCCAGATATTTCACTTTCGCTAGCGGCGACGAACATGGAAGTAATCGTGCGCCCTACCGAGCTGGTCGCCGCGGAACAGATCCGGGCCGAGGAGCGACAACGGCTGATGGGCGTGCTGCCGAATTTCTATACGAGCTATGTTCAGGACGCCGCGCCACTGACCTGGAAACAGAAATTTTCGTTCGCTACGCGCGGCACATTCGATCCGGTGGCG
>Ga0209773_10000068_pt1 | contig 27596 bp, 30 predicted proteins | sample BogFormECP14_OM1_FD_188244 | JGI IMG/M metagenome (GOLD analysis project Ga0209773, IMG submission 188244) | Bog forest soil microbial communities from Calvert Island, British Columbia, Canada - ECP14_OM1 (SPAdes) (version 2) | ecosystem: Environmental > Aquatic > Freshwater > Wetlands > Bog ... | reverse complement strand
GGAATTGCTGTTTGCCGATGAACGCGGCGAGGAAGCTCTAAGCCGCTTGACGGCCAGCGCTCCGGAAAATGCGCTTTCCTTCGTTATGGCGCGTCCCGCCGAAGAGTTTTTTCCTGTCGAAGAATTGCAGCTCTGTGTGAACGCTGTGCTGCGCCGCGAAGCCACAGACGTTCTAAAACTCGGCCCTTCGGATGGCTATGCTCCCTTGAAGGAAGCTCTCCTGGAACTCCTGCGCACCGAAGGAATTCCTGCAAAAGACGAAAATCTTCTGATCACCGACGGCTGCCAGCAGTCGCTGGATATCATCAGCAAAGCGTTTGTGCGGCCCGGCGATACGGTGATTCTCGAGAACCCCACTTATCCCGGTGCGATGGCCATTTTCCATGGCGCACGCGCGCGGTGTCTCGGCGTGCCTGTACGGACGCGGCCAGAGCCGGGCGCCACATTGGGCATTGATCTGGAAGCGCTGGAAGCCACACTCGCGGCGAACCGCGTGAAACTCATCGTTCTCACTCCCGATTTTCAGAATCCGACCGGCACATCGATGCCGTTGTCCTCGCGGCGAAAGGTTTTGGAACTCGCCGGACGCCATCAGGTTCCAGTCGTCGAAGACCACATTTATGCGCGCCTACACGCCCGCGAAGAGCGGGTGCCCTGCTTGAAGCAACTCGACCGCGCAAACATCGTCATTCACATTGATAGCTTTGCAAAAGTGGCGTTCCCCGGACTGCGTGTAGGCTGGATTGTTGCTCCCGCCACCGCGATCGAGCGGCTGCGCATCGTGAAGCAAACCACCGATCTACACACCGACCAACTCGCCCAGGCCACACTCGCGGAATTCTTGCGCCGCGGACTCTTCACCAAGCATCTCGCGAAAATGCGCAAAGTCTACGCCTCGCGCCTCCAGGCCATCGACGAAGCGCTGCGCAAGCACATGCCTGAAGACACACGCTGGACGCGTCCGGAAGGCGGAATGTGTATGTGGCTGGAACTGCCACCCGGTTTTGACGCTAGCGAGCTTCTGATTCACGCGAAGGAACGCGGAGTGCTCTTCGCGCCCGGCCGCTATTTCTACGTGCAAAATCCGTTGCCCAACACGCTGCGCTTTGGCTACGCGGGTCTGGACGAAAAGCAGATTGCCCGCGGCATCGCGACGCTTGCGGATATACTGCGCATCGAGATGCGCAAGCGCCAGCGCGGCGTGCGCCGCGCGGAGCGCAGCCGCGTCGCTCTGGTATGAAAAATCTGCGCGGGCTTATGAATCGTAAGGGCGAGGCTTGCCCCGCCCTGTTCGACCGAGAGGCGGACCGAATTTGACGGACAAAATTACGCTGGCCCCGAACGCGACGAATAAATGTTTTGGCTGCGGCGGGGCGAACGACACAGGGATGAAGCTCACGTTCGAGCAGGACAACGTGAACCGGCGCATCGTGGGGCGTTTTGTTTTGGGAGCGGCGTATCAAGGCGGAGGCGGGATGGCTCATGGCGGAATTATTGCTGTGCTGCTGGACGAAGCTATGGGGAAAGCCTGCCGCTTTCGTGAGGCTCGCGCAGTGACCGCGGAGATGACCGTCCAGTATCTGAAGCCGGTGAAAGTGGACGAGGAGATTGTCGTCGAGGGTTACGAAGCGGAAGAGCCGAAGGGGCGCAACTTGTTTCTCGCTGCGGAGATTCGCAATGGCGCTGGCGACGTTCTGGCGCGCGGCAAGGGAAGATTCGTCATCATCGGCCAGAAGCCGCATTAGCGGCTGCATATCGGAGCGCGCGGAGTTTTGGTGCGGAGTAAAGTTCGGTGCTGGAAACCTTGACGCGAAAACAGTTTTGAGTCGAAAAGTTTGGCGCTGAAAAACGCGCCGATAAATTTTGAACCGAGAGGAGAAGTGAGATGGATCCCAAGAAAGTAAACGGCAGCGGCGGGGCAAACGAGTGGCGCGTGAAAGTCGGCCTGGCGGAGATGCTCAAAGGTGGCGTCATCATGGACGTCACCAACGCCGAGCAAGCCAAAATCGCGGAGAAAGCCGGCGCTTGCGCCGTTATGGCGCTGGAGCGCGTGCCCTCGGACATTCGCAAAGAGGGCGGCGTAGCGCGCATGGCCTCCATCAAAGTCATTCGCGAGATCATGAAGACCGTCACCATTCCAGTGATGGCCAAAGTCCGCATCGGGCATTTCGCCGAGGCAGAAGTGCTTCAAGCGCTCGAAGTGGATTTCATCGATGAGAGCGAAGTGCTGACTCCCGCCGACGAAGAGAACCACGTCTGGAAGCACGATTTCCGCGTGCCGTTCGTTTGCGGCGCGCGCAATCTCGGCGAAGCGCTGCGGCGCATCGCGGAAGGCGCGGCGATGATTCGCACGAAGGGCGAAGCGGGTTCCGGCAACGTAGTCGAAGCCGTCCGCCACATGCGCACTATCGTCAGCCAGATGAAAAAGCTAACGACGATGCGCGACGACGAATTAATGCACGAGGCCAAAGAACTTGGCGCGCCGCTCGAGCTGATTCGCCAGATCGCCAAGACCGGCAAGTTGCCTGTGCCGAATTTTTCCGCCGGCGGCATCGCCACTCCGGCGGACGCAGCGCTTGTGCGGAGTCTCGGCGCAGAAGCGGTCTTCGTTGGTTCGGGCATTTTCAAATCAAGCGATCCGGAAGCCCGCGCAAAAGCGGTAGTGAAAGCCACAACCCACTTCGAAGATCCGAAGGCCGTGCTCGAAGCTAGCGAGGAGCTTGGCGAGGCCATGCCCGGCATCGATGTGCGCCAGCTCGAACAAAAGGACATGCTTTCGACGCGCGGTTGGTAGGGAGTTCGCCTGAATCGTTCGGCCATCTCGACTGGGGCGCAGCATGCTGCGCCCCTACAAGTAGAGAGTCCTGAGGGCGCAACCGTAGGGGCACGGCGAGCCGTGCCCCTACGATTCGGAGCAATGGAGACAGTGAAGTGAAGATTGGCATTTTGGCGGTCCAGGGCGATTTTGAAGCGCACGCGGCGATGCTCGCGAATCTCGGCGCGGAAACCGTGGAGGTGCGCACGGTTGCGGATCTGGAAGGATGCGACGGGCTGATTCTGCCTGGAGGGGAGAGCACTACGCAGCTCCAGTTTTTGCAGGAAGAAGGCCTGTATGACGCCGTGAAACAATTTGCCGCCGATGGCGGCGCAATCTTTGGAACTTGTGCTGGCGCCATTCTATTGGCGACCGAGGTGAAGAATCCTGGGCAGGCTTCGCTCGGGTTGCTGGACATGACTGTTTTGCGCAACGGTTACGGCCGGCAGTTGGCCAGCGACGTGTTTTTTGGGGCCAGCAAGCTGACGGATGTGCCCCTGGAAATGGTGTTTATCCGCGCTCCGATCATTGAGAGCGCCGGTTCCGGTGTTGAGGTTCTCGCCGAATACCAAGGCAAGCCTGTTCTGGTGCAGAAGGGCAACGTGATGGCGGCGACATTTCATCCAGAGCTGACCGATGACAACACTGTACACAAACATTTCCTGGAACTGGCCGGGGCCAAGCCGGTCTCCGTTGCTGGCTAGGCGCCAAGTCTAGCCAAGCTAACGTGTGGGGAGCAGAACCTCATGAGCGATAAATGGTTCGCGCGGCCGGTGCTGTTCGTAGCGGACATCGACAAGTCCGCCGATTTTTACGTGAAGCAGCTCGGCTTCACACAAGCATGGCACTATGAGGAAGAGGGGAAAGCGTACGTCGCCCAGGTCGACAGGCAAGGCTGCGAGCTAATTCTCTCTTCTCAATGGCCCGAGAAAGTAGGGAAGGGCTTGATCTTCATCTCGCTCGATGTCGAGGTGCTGGATGCCTTGCGCGCGGAGTTGGAAGGCCGCGGCGTGGATGTGAAAGACGGGAATTGGGGCTACCGGCTCATGGTCGTCGCGGACCCGGACGGCAACGAGCTCTACTTCCCCTATCCGGCGTCGCCTGCCACCGGCTCCGATGACGCCGAACCCTGAGCAGCCGCGCTGAGCGCTGAGGGCTCCGTGCATTACCCGATCTCGGCCGCGTCACGCTCTAATTCTTCAGCCAGAATGGTGACGCCGAGGTTGCAAGCCTGCGCTCCCTGGACCACGCACAACTTCCGAGCTGCGATGATCTCTTGCAGCGTCGCGCCAGCCTTCATCGCGTTCTTGATGTGATGCCGCGTGCCAGGACCATACCTATGACTCGCTCTCGGGTAAACTTTTTCATTAACAAGTTTCGGAAGCTCGGATTTATCAAGTACAACGGCGGGTTGCAAATCAATGGCTCTCTCATGCGCGTGGTCCTTCGCGATTGATACTCTGAGTCGCGGGTGCGCCACGCGGCAGCTGCCATGGTTGGCGCCGAGAATCGTGCTCCCAATGGTGCTCGTTCCGAGGGTGCGGTCGTGGATGCGAATCGATACTTCATAGATAGCTTATATCGTTCGGGGGAAACATCCAGCGCCAATGAGGATGCCGTGCGCGCGGAAACAAGCCTGATATTTGCTCACTCTCTCCGCGAGCGCGAACTCACTGCGGAAGACAGGAATTACATTGCTGGAAAAGTGGCCGCAACGACCGGGTTGAGCCGCCCCGAAGCGGAAAAGCGCGTCTCGGAAGTTTTTGAGCGCGATCAGCAAGCGGCAAACGTTGCCCGCAAAGCGATTGCACATTCTCTGTATTGGCTGTTTGTCGCACTTCTCCTGGGGGCGTTTTCGGCAAGCCTTGCGGCGACGTTTGGGGGAAAACAGCGCGATCACGTGTACGCATAGAAGAGCGGAGCGCCGCGGCAAGATTACGCTTCGCCAATGGAATGAGCATAAAAGAAGTTGAGCCTGTATAAAGGAGGATCGAATGCGTTCTATATTGCTTCTGCTGCTGGGAGTTCCCATCCCTTTTATCATTCTGATCGGCCTGTTCAGCCATTTCTAGGCTGCCCGGCAAAGATCCTGATTACCGCCCTTGCCGGTAAAGTCGGTACTGGGAACGAATTTGTCCGGCCCGCCGACTTATCGGGAGTCGAGCAGCCTAGGCAAACCGGGACGGGGCAAACCTGGATAGACGGGACGTTTCTCACCGAATTGAGAAGGTGCGCTGGTCACGAAACTTTTGGGACGAGTTTGGTGTGCCAAGTCCGCCGGTTGAATGGGTGGGGGTATCGGATTCTCTCCCGACCCACTACTCGCTTTCCCATCCCCAGTATTATCTTATACATACTATTGGTGTTGCAACAAAGGTAAACGTGTGCTACAAGCTACCGTGAATTTTAGCTGCAATCTCCGACAAAGCCGCCCGCGAACTACAGCGCCACACATCCCTCGGCTATTTTCTCAACTCCTCCCTCCCAAGTCCTTTGTAATCCGCACTCCCAGGAGGACCTCGGATCTTTGGATTCTAAAGGACTTACGGGCGTTAAGAGTTTCCAGCAAACCCTTCATAATCAGCACTTACGCACCCCCTCCGGAAGTGCGGGAAACAACTACTTATAACCCCTTTAGAATCCGCACTTACAAGAAAGTGGGGGGAGGGGCAAAAAGGCCGGGGCATGAGGTTGCAGCCAAGGAACAATCGGGCTACGCTGGATTTGCTGGGGGTGCCTCGCGTGGAGAGGAACGATCGCGTCAAGGTTATGTTTGTGTGTCTGGGAAACGCGTGCCGCAGTCCGATGGCTGAGGCTATTGCGCGGCGGGATGATGACGACGTCATAGAAGCTTCCAGCGCCGGGCTGTCGCCCCTGGGCCGCGTTGAGAAGATGACGAAGAAGACTCTCGTTGAGAACGGATATTCAGCGGAGGGATTGGAATCCAAGCCTATTCTGCTAACTGAGTTTGACGAGGCGGATTTGGTCGTTAATATGAGCGGGCAGGCGAAGGAGCTTGCGTTCGACGATTCGAGCAAAGTCGAAGACTGGCAAGTGGAAGATCCTTATGGCGAAGATGCCGAAGTTTATCAGAGAATCTTCAAAGACATCGAAAAACGAGTGGCCAAACTGGCGGAGCGGTTGAGAAGCGCGCGGGGCAACCGAGGCGCTACGACGGCGGGGCGAAACGTCGGGCACGGGAAGGGCACTCGCAAGCGGTAGAAGCTGTTGTAGAAGCTGTTGTAGAAGCTGTTGTAGAAGCTGTCGTAGAAGCTATTGAGGAGAAAAGTTTGAGGCGGGAGAAAACCAGCGTATCGCAGGAAGATTATTTGAAGGCCATCTGGGAGATGCTCGAAGAGGACCAGACGCCCATCAGCGCGCGGCTTGCGGAAGAGCTGAATGTGACGCCGCCGGCAGTGACTGCGGCGCTGAAGCGCATGATGCGGGACGGGCATGTTCGCGTGGAGCGTACTGGGCGGATTGATCTGACGCGCAAGGGGCGGACCGTGGCTGAACGGCTGGCGTTGCGGCATCAGTTGGCGGAGATGCTGCTTACGGAAGTGATTGGGCTCAACTGGGCGAAGGCTCATGACGAGGCCGAGCGGCTGGAGCATGGGATTTCGCCGGAGGTTGAGGCGCTGCTGCTGAAGCGGTTTGGGAATATGAAAACTTGTCCGCATGGAGTGCCGATGCGGGGCGGCGTGGCGAAGTTGCGGAGTCAGGGAGCGGTGCTTCTGGCGGATTTGCAGGCTGATGAGAATGCGGAGATTCTTTGCGTTTATGAGAAGGATGGGCAGTTCCTGGAGTTTTTGGAAGGATTGCGGTTGCGGCCTTCGACCAAGGTGGAAGTTTTGAAGAAAGAGTACGACGAGACGATGACTTTGCGGTCCGATGGGCGGACTATGCATTTGGGGAAGCCGGCTACTTCGCGGATTTGGGTGCGGAGGTTGAATTAGTGAGTAGAGAGTAGAGGATATTTCATCAATTTTTCAGCGCTGTGTGGTTCAACTTTGGAGTTGCCCCCAAACTCAAGTCGGAATTTCTTGGGACTAAGAAGTGGCGAGTGATTAGTGGCTAGTGGCGAGCATGCCAAACTGCTACGTGCGTTGATCGAGGAGGGTTTTTAGGCGGGCGTAGCCTGATTTGCTGACTGGGAGGCGGGTGCCGTCGGCAAGGATGGCCAGGCGGCTGTCTTTTCCGTAGGGCTCGATGCGGACTACGCGCTCGAAATTCAGCAGGTAGGAGCGGTGGATGCGCACGAAGCGGTCCGGGTCGAGACAGGCTTCTAGGCTTGCGATGGTTTGCTGCTTTAGATGTTTTTTGCCTTCGCTGGCTAGCGCTACGTAATCATCCTGGGCTTCGGCGTAATCGAGCTTCGCTGCTGGGATCAGCGTCACTTTCGTGCCGTCGCGGACTACGATGCGCTCCAGAAATTGTTTTGGAGCGCGGGCGGCCGCGGCTAGGTCAGGGGCGGCAGGCGCGGCTGGCAGTTTGTCGCCGATACGCGATTTTGCGCGTTCGAGAGCTGCCTCAAAGCGATCGCGGCCAATGGGTTTCAGCAAATAGTCGACAGCGTGGACTTCGAAGGCGCGCATGGCGTATTGGTCGTAGGCCGTTACGAAAATGACGGCGGTCTCTGTTCCAATTAGTTCGAGCACATCGAAGCCGGAGAGTTTGGGCATTTGGACGTCGAGAAAAATCAGGTCGGGTTTGTGTTCGGCTACGGCTTTTACAGCTTCAAAACCGTTGCCGCACTCGGCGGCGACTTCGATTTCCGGATGCGTTTTGACAAGTTCCCGAAGAACCAGGCGCGCGAGATCTTCATCGTCCACGATGAGGGCGCGGATTTTCTTTTCAGTCGTGCCGCTCAATTCTTCACCTCTGCTACTTCCGCGGGAAAAGATAACTCCACTCGAAATTTTCCCTCTTCCGCGCTGACACGCATCGTCGCTTCTTTGCCGTAGCGCGCTTCCAGCCGCTGGCGGACATTTTTCAGGCCGAGCCCGCCTTTGTGCGTGGGCGTTGAATCGGAATCGAACGTATTTTCTACGGCGAGGGAAACGCGGCCGTTGTGGCCGTGCCCGGAGAGTTTTACTGTGCCGCCTTCGGGGAGATTGGCGATGCCGTGGGTGACGGCGTTTTCGACGAGCGGTTGCAGAAGAAGGGGCGGCAACTGAATCGCGCTGGAGACTTCTGTCATGTCCTCCTCCATTTGCAGACGCGAGCCGAAACGGACTTTTTCGATGGCGAGATAACGATGGAGGAGAGAGAGTTCTTCGGAGAGCGGGACGCTGGTTTTTTCGCCGAGGCCCAGAGTCATGCGGAGAAACTCGGCGAGTAGGATGCACATTTCACGGGCTTTGGTGGGATCCACGCTGGTGAAGGCGCTGATAGAGTTGAGGCTGTTAAAAAGAAAATGGGGATTTACCTGGGCTTTCAGTGCTTTCAATTCGGCGTCGCGCGCGAAGATGCTCGTTTCGAGAGCGCGGGCTTCCGCTTTGCTGGAGTCGTCGAGCGCGAGAACAACGTAATGAAACGCCACGGAAAGCAGATAGAGGAGAAAGCCGAGGCCGAAGAGGACCGGCACTTGCGGCTTGAAGCGCGCATCGAGTCCCTGGAAGGATTGGAACTGTGCGAGGCCGTAGGCGAGGAGACGGGCGAGTTCGACCCACAGGAAGCTAATGATCACGGCTGCGGCGAGGTGCATGGTCCGAGTGCGGAAGACGGGAGCGGTTCTGAGGGGCGCGGCTTTGCAGGTGTACCACGCGGAAAGACAGACGAACTGATAGACGAGACACAGCGGGATGATGAGAGCCGTGGCATTCCACCACCCAAGCTTTCCGGGCTCGGCCATCAGATAAATGAGGATTCCGGCAAGCGGCGACCACGCCGACAAGTAGATAACGTAGCGGCTGATGGGTTTGAGGAGTGGGTGCATGGGGACGGTCTAGTTTCTGATCTCCACGCCTCCGAAGACGATCTGGCCGGTGACGATAAGTGTTTTTCGCTTGCCGCCGACGGAGTCGTCAATTTTGGTCTGGCGAGTACTGTCCTCGAGTGCGCCGAAGAGGGGTAGGCTGCGAGATTCGACGTACCACGTTTCTGGGACGCGGATCTCGACGCCGCCAAAGACGCAGCTAATTTCGAGAACGGCTTCGTCGTCCATGTCCGCTTCGCTGAAGTCCAGCTCGACGCCGCCGAAAACGGAAGTCACTCTGCCGCCCTGAAAGTGTTTGCCGGAGTAACGGCGCTCGCAGCCGGAGAAGACGGCGATCGCATTAAAGGAGAGAGGATCGTTGTTGGCCTGATTCACTTGCTCGCGGAAGTCTTTGATGACGTCTGGATCGGCCCCGTCAATTCCGGTCTTTTTGCGGCGCATGACGCGAGATTCGAGGGATCCCCAGATCAACATTACGCCGACGGCGATGATTGCAAGAGGCCAGAGAGCGGCGAATGTCAGGTGAATCAGGCCAAAGCGGTTCAGTTGAAGGAGGAGGCCTGCGGCGATGCAAATGAAACCAAAACTGCGGCCATTTTGCGTGGTGATGTTCATGAGGCCGAAGACAACGATGAGCAAGGGCCAGAAGCGGGAGATGACGCCGAATGGGAGGACGTTCATGTTGCCGAGAAGCAGAGCGACGCCGACGAAAACGACGATGAGCCCCCAGATAAAGCCCCAGCGGAAGTCGCCATGCAACAGGACTTTGGGGCCTATTATCTTTATCTCTCGCTTATCGCGCTGGGCCATCAATTGTCTCCCCCGAATGAGACGATATAGATCTGCGCGTCGCGTGGAACAGTTTGCCCAGGCCGCCTGCCCCAAAGCACCGCGCCGATAGCCATGAGGGCGAGCGCGGAGAATAATACCAAGATACGAGACACCAGGGGGACGTAGTCGACCTGATGGAGAGCGATGGCTCCTGCGGTGTGGAGGAGCGAGAGACCGATGGCGGGTACCAGGCTGTCGAGGCCGTGGCTGGAGCTCTCCATGAGTTGCTCAAAGGAAGGGGCCAGAAAGGCGAAATCGGCCAGAAGAAACGCTAACCCCAGGATTACGAAAGATTTCGCAAGATATCCCCGTTCCTTGGATCCGGCTGGTTGGGTTGTGGCCATGTGCGCCTCCTGGTCGGGCTGTTTCTCTGCCCATGAGCAGATTAGGGAGTGCCGGGGAGGGGCGCACTCGGTATTCGGCCAGCGGGGTGGAATTACCGGCGAGTGGCGGAAGGCGTCGGCGAAAACGCAGTTGCGATGTAGAAAGGGGAGGGTACTAGCCCCCTCTTGCTATTTCTACTGACACACCATATGGTAGGCCCCATAGAGTGGTGCAATTCCCAGCCTTAGTGCCGAGCAAATCTTGCGCCGGACGGAGATGGTCTTGAACATGGAAACTGGGCAAGTTCGAGTTCGTCGTGGAGAACGTTGGCGATGGCTTTTGTATGTTGCGCTGGCGATTGCGGGGGGATTGCTGACTTTTGTTGGCGCGCGGGCGCAGCAGAAGGCCACGGACGATGCGACGTTCCGCAAACTGATTGGGGAGTATTGTGCAGCGTGGAGCACGGACAACGCGGACAACGCCGCGCGATTTTATGCCAAGGATGATGGGCTGGTTTTTTATGACGTGGCCCCGTTTTCGTATCACAGCTGGAAGGAATATCACGACGGGGTGAAGGCTGAATTCTTTGACAATGCGGAGAGCGCGACACTGAGCGCGGGCAAGGATCTGAAGGTGAGGCGGCACGGTGCCGTGGCATGGACTACGGTCTCGATGCATTTATCGGAAAAAACAAAGGGCGGTAAGACTGTAGAAACAGAGATACGGTATACGGGAATTTGGGAGCATCGCCCGGGTGGCTGGATGATTGTTCATGAGCACTTGTCGGCACCCTTGGGCGGGAATTAGGGCCAATTCTGGCGGGAGCGGAGACGGAAAGAAGCTTGGGAGCGGGTTTTAGATAGAGCCCGTGTAAGAAGACCGATGTGGAAGACACTGCGGTACTACTGGAACGTTGCACGCGGGTATCGCTTCAAGCCTTGGAGGAGCCCCTATCTGCGATGGCGTTTTGAGACTTTTTTGGGACCGGAAGCGGCGAATCTGGACGCCCGGAAATTCTTTCGGTTGTCCTGGAAATATCGCGCCAACATGATGAAATTTATGGACTGGGCCGCGGAACGGGAGCGCATCCAGCGACGTGCGCGCGGCCACGCCTAGCATTAGCAAACGCTTGAAGAACTAGTCGTTCACTAGTAGCAGCGCTGCGCTCGCTACCTCCAACTGCAAACATGGAAGACTGTTCTTAACCGCTTTCGCCCTCGGCTCTGGTCAAATCGACGGCTCAAGCCCACATCCTCCGAAACGGCTCTCTTGCCTCATTTTGCGCCATTTCGCCGGGAGCAGTTGGATGACATGCGCCAACGCCAGTTTTTCTGTGTTTGGATACGCGACCGCCTGCTAAACGGCATGGCAACGCTTGCCACGCCACGGTCTCGTTGGCCTTCTCAGCGTCCTGAACGCTGCGCCACGGCGTAGTCATCGCTTCTTTCCCCCGACGAAGGGCATGGTGGCGGCCTGCTCTATCCACAACGCCAATTGGCGCTCGTCGATATCGTCAACCGATGCTAACTCGACTCCGCGCGTGGATTTGCCCATCCCGATCGGCGTCACAGGCGGTTCCGGCTTGATCTCCGTGCCGCGTATGAACATCAGTTTCACATGGCCGACGAAGGCGCCGGAACAGAAGCACCAGCCTCCGTCGACCCCGTAGTACGCCATGCCCCACTTCACCGCTCGCTGGATGTCCGGCAAACTTTTGGTCGCCAGGGCATCGATGCGCTCGGCGATGCCGCGCTGCGGCTGCGGCAAGCTAGCGATGTACGCGAACACGGGTTCGGCGCCTGTTGCGGCCTTCGCGGGGCTTGCCTTGCCAGTCATGGCGACCAGCAGCTTCACCGGGGTCTTGCCTTGGGCGGTTTTCTTACCCTGGCGGCTGGCCACGTGCTTCGTTGATGGATGGGTTGACCGCGTCATTTTGTCACCGAGCTTGATCCCAGGCTGGCGAGAAGCTCGTCGAGTTGGTCGAGCGCCTCGGGCATCGCGCCCGTCGATCCGGAGTCAAGCGCTTCCTTTGAGGGATAGAGATCGTGCACCACCAACAACGTCTTGCCTGCGTTTTCATCGAAGGTCACCGTGGTGACGGTCTTGCCGTTATCACCTTCCTCGTTGGTCCAAACGAGGTGCGAGTGCGGTGTCGCTTCGAGGTACGTGCCGAAGAACTCCACCGTCGAATCTTCGTGGCGAAACACCAAACGATACTGCCCCCCAACGCGAACATCCATTTCGCAGGAAAGCAGGGTCAGCCCATACGACTTTGGTACCCACCACCTCCTGAATAGTTCTGCCTTGGTCCACGCCTCGAACACGAGGCGCGCAGGCGCGTTGACGGTGCGCGTGACGACGAGCTCGCGCTCGGACTTCCGCTCCACCCCCGTGCGGTTCTTCGTGGGGGTGGCCTCACTTTCTCTTCTTTCGTCCATCGACTTTCTCCTTCCGTTTAAGTTCTTGGACAACCTTGTCCAACTCGTCGAAGCGTGCGCCCCAGAGCTGGCGGTACTTCTCGATCCATTCCGCCTCTTCTTGCAGTCCGCGTAGGCCGAGCTTGCAGGTCCGCACCCGCCCGACCTTCTCCGTGGTGACGAGCCCCGCTTGCTCCAAGACGCCTACATGCTTCTTCATGCCCGTGAGGGTCATGTGGAACTTCTCGGCAAGGGCTGTGATCGAAGCGTCTGCACGCCCGAGCTGCTCCAGAACGCCGCGTCGGGTGGTGTCCGAGAGCGCGCCGAACGAGGCATCGAAGCCGGCCTGGCCATACTGAACCATGTGGTTCAGTATACAACACGCATTGACGGAATGCAATGTTAGGCTGAGCGCCCTGCGTTGCCGGCCATGCACCTAAACTCACGATCAACGGCACAACGTTTACCGCCGCCACCGTCCGTATTGTCGGCTAATCCGAAACTGCCCCACTACTCATAAAGGCGATTCGCCGTATCAGGGGGCGTATAATGTCAATGGAAGGAGGATCCTTCCATGAGCGAATTGACGATCCTCCAGAAGACCGAGCCATTGCAGGAAGCGTGCTGGTGGGAGCCGGAAGCCGACGGGCGCGTGCACTGCTACCTCTGCCCGCGACACTGTCATATTCATTCGGGACAATCGGGATTTTGCTTCATTCGCGTTAATCAAAACGGAAAACTTTATAGTCTAGGGTATGGAGCGCCTGCGGCGTTGCAGGTCGATCCCATTGAAAAAAAGCCTTTGAATCACTTTTTACCCGGCACACGTGTGTTCAGCATGGGGACGGCGGGTTGCAACATGGGGTGTTTTTTTTGCCAGAACTGGGATATTTCGAAGTCGCGGCAGGATCAGGTGCGTTCACAGCATGTGGCGCCGGAAGATGTGCCTTTGCTGGCGCTCCAGCATGGGTGCGATTCGATAGCGTTCACTTACAACGAGCCCACGATCTGGGGCGAATATGTGATTGATATTTGCGCGGCGGCGAGGGAATACGGGCTCAAGACGGTGATGGTTTCGAACGGGTACATTACGCATGAGGCTTTTCGAGACATTTACGCGCACATTGATGCGGCGAACATTGATTTGAAGGCGTTTACGGAGGGTTTTTACGGGAAGACTACCTTGACACATTTGCAGCCGGTGCTGGAGACGCTGGAGTGGTTGAAGGACGAGACCAAAGTGTGGTTTGAGATTACGAATTTGATGATTCCGACGCTGAATGATGAGCCCGCTGAAACGCGAAAACTTTCGGAATGGATCTTGACGCATCTTGGGCCTGATGTGCCGCTGCACTTCACGGCGTTTCATCCGGACTTCAAACTGCAGGATAAGCCGCGGACGCCACCGGAGACTCTTCACGTGGCGCGGGCTATCGCCCGCGAAGTAGGGCTGAACTACGTGTACGAGGGGAATATTTACAGCGATGGTGCGCATACGAGTTGCCCTGGGTGTGGCGAGTTGCTGATACGGCGATCGTGGCACGATGTGCTGGAAAATCGGCTGGTGGATGGAGCTTGTCCGAAGTGTTTGCTTGCGATTCCGGGCGTGTGGAGCAAGCCCGCTCGTGCGCGACCGGGATCGGATCGGGTGCGCGGCATGGCAGGGAATTACGGCCATTTGAATTTGTAGGCTTTGGATTTTTATTGTTGCCCAAGGTGAAAAGCGCGGATCGACCGTGCCGAGTAGGGGCGCAGCATGCTGCGCCCCTACAAGTGCATGCGAGTGAGTGGAAAACGCGTTACCGCGGATGAAATGCGTAAAAGCCAGGGCCTACGCGCATGCCGTGGTGCCATGCTAACGGGAAGGCTCCCCACGCGAGAGTTCCGATGATGGCTTGCCCGGCGCTGAGTGGAAGGATGTTACGCTCGCGCAGAAAGAGCCAGCTCATCGCGGCGCCGCCAATAAAGGTTAACGGTACGAGAACGGGATTTGGCCAGTGCAGCGCGGCAAAGACGGTGCCGGCAACGAGAGCGGTCAGGTGCGGCGCTTCGAACGAATATTGAAGGCGATTCGAAAGATAGGAATTGAGCGCCACCTGCTGAAAAAGACAAAAGGCTGCATAGTTCAGGAAATGCCGTGCGTCCACCAAATGATGCGGGAAACGGTGGAAAGTACCGAGCAGGAGGCCTACACCTGCCGTCAGAGCAAGCATAATCAGGAAAACCCAGGCTCCCTGACGAATTGCTGGCCATAGGTTGTCAACGCGCCATCCGAGAGTTTGAAGAGTGTCGCGATGCAGGACGACGCTGGCCAGAAGCCAGATGGGGAAGACGATCCAGGATTTTGGGTGGGCCGCTTGAAGCCGCCAGATGTACGAGGCGATGTATCCTGCGAGCGCAAATGCTTCGACGACGGCTAGAACTCGGTAGCTAATTTTGGACATCAGTATCGGAAACGAAGAGCGATGGGTAATCTGATCCGCCCAGCTTAAGCAGGCGGAGGGTGCTTTCGAATAGTTGCTCGATTTCGGCTTCGCTGGCGAGTTTCGGGGTCAAGAGTTTCTCCAGATCGAAGTCCGGGAATCCGCGTGTATTCATGAGTGAGGGAAGCGAGGCGCGCAGTTGTTTCGAACTGACGGAGCCGGCGGCCAGAATTTCCTCAAAGACGGCCCGGCGAAGCGGATCCAGAAAATCCTGGGGATGCAAGAGACGGCAAATTTCCAGGCGCGTTCCGGGTTTGACCAGCACCGAGCATAGCAGACGGAGGGTGTTGCGCTCCATCTGATCGCGATCTTGGGCTTTGTGAGCCGGCTTTGCCTTCATAAGAGAAGAGTCACTCGTTCGTCCAGATTGAGAAAATCATCTTAGATGAGATGATAGCGCAGTGGATGAGGTTGCGTTTGAGGGGGCGCTGAGGATGGAGATACGGCACCGGGTGTTGGTCCTGGGAGGCGGGTTTGGTGGGTTGCTCGCGGCGCAGAATTTGAAGCGCGCGCCTGTGGACGTCACGCTGATTGACCGCCGGAATTTTCACCTGTTTCAGCCGCTGCTGTATCAGGTGGCTACGGGGTCGCTGTCGCCGGGAGAGATTGCGGCTCCCTTACGCGGGGTCTTGAGCAGGCAGAAAAATACGGAAGTACTGCTTGGAGAAGCTTCGGACATCGATCCAGTGGCCAAGCGGGTGATTCTTCGGGATGGGGGAAGCTATCCGTATGATTCGCTGATTGTTTCGACAGGATCGCAAACCTCGTACTACGGCAACGACGAATGGCGGATGTGGGCGCCGAGCCTCAAGTCAATTGAAGAAGCGACCGCAATCCGGCACAAAATTCTTTACGCGTTTGAGCGAGCGGAACGCGCGACTACCGAAGAGGATGCGCGGGCGTGGCTGACGTTTGTGATCGTGGGGGCCGGCGCGACGGGGATGGAGTTGTCGGGCGCGCTGGCGGAGATCGCCAACGAAACGCTCAAGAATGATTTTCGTAAAATCAATCCGCAGGAAGCCCGCATTATTTTGATGGAAGGCGGACCGCGGGTGCTGGGATCGTTCCCGGAAGACCTTTCCGCAAAGGGCGAGAAGCTTGTGAGGCGCCTGGGAGTGGAAGTCACCAAAGGAGTGATGGTCACGGACATTGATGCGGGCGGCGTAACGTATAAGTCCGGCGGAGAATCCAAAAGATTGGCGGCAAAGACAGTGTTGTGGGCCGGTGGAGTTACCACGAACAAATTTGGAAAAAAGCTGGCCGACCGCACTCAATCGGAAACGGACCACAGCGGGCGTATCAAGGTTAATCCCGACCTGACGGTGCCGGGGTACCCGGAGATTTTTATTGTTGGCGATCTGGCGCTTTCGATGGATGAAAAAGGAAAGCCGCTGCCGGGTGTCGCGCAGGTGGCGATGCAGGGAGGCGCTTACGCGGCGAAGACGATCAAAGCGCGCTTGAAAGGGAAGGAAGAACACGCACCTTTTCATTATTTCAACAAGGGGGACTTGGCCGTCATCGGCAGAGCGGCTGCCGTTGCAAATATTTTTGGCGTTCACCTTTCGGGATTGCCCGCGTGGCTCGTGTGGCTCTTCGTCCATTTGCTGTATATCGTCGAATTCCAGAATCGCGTGCTGGTCTTCGTGCAATGGGGATTCGAGTATTTGACATTTAGCCGAGGGGCGAGGCTTATCACCGGGGATGCTTCGACGGATTCTCTAGATAAGCCAAGCAATTTCAGTAGTATGGGGGATGGCCGGTAGCGGAGGAAAGATTCAGAGGACGACGATTGTCCTGCTGACAAGTGCGGCGTTGGGGCTGTAGGATGAAAGCCTTTTGGGAATGAGTGCTTGGCAGAATTTTTGTTTGCCCATGCGAGTTGCGGTACTCCCGGGGCTAAATTTGATTTTCTTGAATCGATCTTACACTTAGGTGTGCCTGATGGGGTTTGGCGGAGGGAAGCGGAGCAGGTTCGTGGGTGGAGCGTTCAGCAGATTCGCTGCGGGAGCCTTCGTCTTGACCCTGGTGTGTGTGTTGCCCAGCGGTTGCGATTTCCGACGGGCTCCGTCGGGACCTTCGATTGAATTAACCAGGGTTCCGCCGGCCTCTGAGGGCGGTCCAGACAAGCTGGATATTATAGAGGGCAAGGTTATTGGCGGGCGCCCCGGGCAGCAGCTCGTTTTGTATGCCAGGAGCGGGGTGTGGTGGGTGCAACCGCTGGTGAACGAAGCTTTTACGCTGATCCGGCCGGATGGAAAATGGATAAATTCAACGCACCTGGGAACGGAATATGCTGCCCTTCTCGTCGAGCAGGGCTATCATCCGGAAGCCACGCTGAAGGTGCTGCCGCCGGCTGGGGGTGGTGTGGCCGCGATAGCTGTGGTTAAGGGCGGGAGCACTATAAACCCAATCTCCAAGAGTCTTTCCTTTAGCGGCTATGAATGGAGAATTCGAGACGCCCCCAGTGACCGCGGCGGCGGGAATAGCTACAATGCGAGCAACGCATGGACAGACCAGAGCGGAGCGCTACACCTGCGCATCGCGAAAGCAGGCGATGATTGGACGTGCGCGGAGGTAACGCTCACCCGCAGCTTTGGGTACGGAACGTATACATTTGTCGTGCGAGATACATCTCAACTGGATGCAGCGGCTGTTTTCACCATGTTTACGTGGGACTATGCGGGCACCGATCAAAACCACCGCGAAATGGACGTGGAGATTACGCGCTGGGGTGATTCTTCCACAAGCAAGAATGCGCAGTACATCGTGCAGCCTTTTTATGTGCCGGAGAATTCATCTCGATTTGTGGCGCCCTCCGGAGTGCTGACGCATTCTTTTCATTGGGAACCGGGGCGCCTTGCTTTCCGAACGGTCCGCGGAACCGATGCGGGCGGCAAAGCGGGACTCGTGGCTGAGCATGTGTTTACCTCGGGAGTGCCCGTACCCGGAGTCGAGTCGGCGCGCGTAAATCTTTACATATTCCGTTTTTCGAAAGAACCTCTTCATAAAGAAGCAGAGGTTGTCATTGAAAAATTCGAATACCTCCCGTGATGGGGAGGCAATACCTCGCTGGTTGTGGAGATGGCTTTCGGCGGCTACTGCCTTGTTGTGTTTCTCGAGCGCCGCGAATGCACTCAGCTCCAGCAAAGCCTTATCGCAGTATATGAAAGATGAATGGGGCGTTGAGCAGGGATTCCCCGGGGGGTTGGTCTACGCGTTCGCGCAAACTCCCGATGGGTACTTATGGATTGGCACGGAAAAGGGCCTGGTGCGCTTCGATGGACTGAGTTTTCGGCTCTTTCAGCATTCTGATGTGACGGTAATCCCGGAGGGTCCGGTTGTTGGCCTTGCGGTAGATGCTGAAGGAAGTTTGTGGATACGGATGCAGCAGCCAAGCTTGCTGCGTTACCAGGGCGGAATATTCCAAGATGTATTGCCAGAGTTGCCGAAGACCGAACACGATATCACTGCGATGTGCATAGGGGAAAACGGCGAACTGGACTTATCGGGACTCGATAACGGAATCGTCCGATACAGGAAGGGCAGATTTGAAGCTGTAAAACCGGGGGGGCAGCCGGCCGGGTTGATCATTTCGATGGCGGAAACAGCCGACGGTAAACTGTGGATCGGCACGCGAGAACAGGGCCTCTATTACCTTAGCGAGGGCAAGACTTCTTCGGTTACACGAGGATTGCCGGACAAAAAGATCAACTCTCTGTTTGCCGACGGTATCCATGAATTGTGGGTCGGTACGGATAACGGCGTTGTGCGCTGGAATGGGAACGAACTGACTCAAGTTGGCGTGTCGAATGCGCGCAGCCATATGCAGACGTTCGTCGTGATGAAGGACCGCGACTCCAATATTTGGGTTGGCACCTCCAAGGGGCTGATGCGGGTCGGCGCGAGGGGGGGATCATCACCGGAGCAACGCGAGAATGCGTCAACGGAAGCCGTGACCGCTTTATTCGAGGACCGCGAAGGAAATCTGTGGGTCGGAAGCACGCGAGGAATCGAACGTTACCGCGACTGCGCGTTTACAACCTACTCCGTGGCGGGAGGGCTGCCATCCGAGAGCAATGGGCCTGTTTACGTGGACTCAGAGGGGCGCACTTGGTTTGCTCCTTCCAGTGGCGGGTTGTACTGGTTGAAAGAAGAGCATGTCGAGCACGTGACAGTCTCCGGGCTGGATAGAGACATCGTCTATTCCATCAGCGGAGGCAAGGACGAATTGTGGGTAGGCCGGCAGCGGGGAGGGCTCACGCACATTTGGTATCAAGGCGGCTCGCTAGAGAGTGAGACGTTCACGAGGACCGAAGGGCTCGCCCAAAACAGTGTGTTTGCCGTGCAGCAGAGTCGAGACGGAGCAGTATGGGCGGGAACGATAAGCGGAGGATTAAGCTGGTTCAAACGCGGCAACTCCAAGACGTACACGATGCGCGACGGCTTGGCTTCCAACTCGATTGCCTCGATCCTGGAGGGTTCCGATGGAACCATGTGGTTTGGAACGCCGAACGGTTTGAGCGCGCTGTCGAATGGCCAATGGAAGAACTATACGAGCCGGGACGGCTTGCCGCCGGGAACCGTAAACAGCTTGATTCAGGATTCGACTGGCGTGCTTTGGATTGGAACGGCGAACGGCTTAGCATTCCTCCGTTCAGGAATCGTTCAAATGCCGCGCGAAGTGCCCGAGCCGTTGCACGAACCTATCCTGGGGATGGAGGAGGACAGAACCGGCTCACTATGGATCGCGACCTCAGATCATGTTGTTCGGATAAATCGCGAGAAGATGTTGCGCGACGAACTCAGTGACGCGGATGTGCGAGAATATGGCCTTGCAGATGGTCTCGATAGCATGCAGGGCGTAAAGAGACACAGATCGGTCGTTTCCGATTCGCTTGGACGGATTTGGTTTTCCATGATTGGCGGGATTTCCTTTGTCGAGCCAAAAGCGATGACCGTCGATTCGGCCCCGGCGATAGTGCACATCGAGGGGATTTTCGCGGACGGGCGAGCGGTGTCTTTGGATGCGCGCACGCATATCGCGAACCCCCATCAGAGGATTACGCTAGGCTACACGGGGGTCAGCCTTGCGGTCCCCGCGCGAGTCAGGTTCATGTACCGACTCGATGGCTTTGATCAGGGGTGGAGCGAGCCGACCGCGACGCGCGAGGCGGTTTATACGAACCTTGATTCTGGACCTTACCTCTTCCACGTTAGAGCCAGTAACAGCGACGGACTGTGGAATGGCGCGGAGTCCACGCTGCAATTCGAGATCGAGCCGGTGTTTTGGCAGACGTGGTGGTTTCGGTTGTCCATACTGCTGGCTATTGCGGCCGCGGTGTTGGCATTTTTTCGTTTGCGAGTCCGCAAGCTCACACAACAAATGAATGTTCGTTTCGACGAACGGCTTGCCGAGCGAACGAGGATTGCGCAAGAGTTGCACGATACGCTGTTGCAAGGAGTACTCAGCGCCTCGATGCAGCTTCATGTCGCCGCTGATTATCTTCAGGAAGATTCGCCGGCCAAGCCGCTTGTGAGCCGGGTTCTCGAACTCATGACCCGGGTTATCGACGATGGCAGGAACACGCTTCGAGGACTGCGCTCCCCTGAAACGACCTCCCAGAATCTGGAGGAAGCATTTCTGCGGATTCAGCAGGATCTCGGGGTGCCAGCCCACGGTGGTTTTCGCATTGTTGTCGAGGGCACTCCCCGGGCTTTGCGTTCCGCTATCTGTGATGACCTGTATTTTATCGGGCGGGAAGCGTTGACCAATGCTTTCCGGCATTCCGGAGCGACTCGTATTGAGATGGAAATCGAATATGAGGCAAGCCATTTGCAAATTCTTGTGCGCGACAATGGCTGTGGCATTGATCAACATGTCTTGAGCTCCGGCCGCGACGGTCACTGGGGATTATCGGGGATGCGCGAGAGGGCCGAACGAATCGGAGCTCGATTCCGAGTCCTGAGCCGCGCCAGCGCCGGGACGGAGGTCGAGCTGTCGGTTCCGAGCCGCGTCGCGTTTGTGGCAAAGCCTTCCGTAAGGAAACCCTCCTGGATTTCCTGGGGTGATCGCGCCGACGCGGCAGAAAAGAAAACGGATATAGAAGGCGGACACCCAAAATGAGCGAACAGGCTCAGATTCGCGTGCTAAGCGTGGATGATCATCCTCTGCTGCGTGAAGGCATCGCCGCGATTATCAACAGCCAGTCGGACATGCAACTGGTGGCCGCGGCGGCCAACGCCCAGGAGGCCATCCAGCTATTTCGCAAACACCAGCCTGACGTTACGCTGATGGATTTGCGTCTTCCGGATATGAGTGGCATTGATACTGTGGTTGCCATCCGGAAAGAGTTTCCCCAGGCGCGAATTATCATGCTCACCACATTTGAGGGTGACGTGGAAATCCAGTCCGCGCTGGAGGCGGGGGCGCGCGGCTACATGCTGAAGAGCATGCCGCCCAAAGAATTGGTTGAGGTGATCCGGCTGGTCCACGCGGGGAAAAAGCGGATTCCGACGCAAGTAGCGACGCAACTCGCGGAGCACATGAGCGACGAAGCGCTTACACCGCGGGAAATAGAAGTGCTGCGGCACATCGCAGAAGGAAACCGGAACCGCGACATTGGTGAGAAACTCTTCATCACAGAAGAAACGGTCAAGGTCCACATCAAGCACATTATGGACAAGCTGGGGGCCAGCGATCGCACCCAGGCTGTCGCCATCGGCATACGCCGGGGATTCATCAGATTGTAATATTGTAAGGCCGGCATCGCCGATACCACGAAAGCAGTAGGAAAAAATACTGCGATGTCGGGTAGCTTCGCTCAGCCGCGGGCGAGTACCTTTCGCTGTTACACGCTTTCAAAGCGATTCAGGGAGATGGGCACTGCAAAGGCTCTTTACCACGTTCCCCGCCGGATGGCCCGGTGTTGGCCTGCTGGTGTTGCGGGCAACGGCGGGTGTGACGATTTTGGTGCAGGCGGCGGCCTATTTTTCTGAGCGCAAAAGCCTGGCCCTAGGGACCCGGGCTTTTGCTTTTTTATTGGTCGCGGACGGCCTCTGCCTGCTGATTGGATTTTTCACTCCCGGATCAAGCCTGGTTGGAGCGCTTAGCGCCTTGGGCGTGGCGCTTTCCTGGCTGCCGCTGCCGGCCTGGAATATGTTTCAGTTCGAGCCATCGGCGATCGAGATGATCGCCATGTGCACGGCCGCGGGGCTTCTGGGCCCGGGCGCGTTTTCGCTGGATGCGCGGCTGTTTGGCTGGAGAGAGATCACGATTCCCCCCGTATCGCAAAACCCCAAACCCTGAGCGCGGCTCTTCCGTGGGCCGAAATAACCCACTCCTCCAGTATTCGCTTACCTCCATGGTGGTATGCGGCAGGGGGCCTTCCGGGTTAGCAAAAAACTCTTCCATTGCGTGATGTATTCGAAGTTGGGAGAACGCATAGTCATGCGTGTGACGTACAAGACTTTCTGAGGGGGATTTTATGAGGCTTTCAACAGAAGTGACATCCATGCAGGAAACAAAGAAATTGGCCTTTATCGCGACGGGCGTCCAGAAGGTGGACGAGCAGACTCTGGTGGCGGCTGCAAAGTGCGGGCAGGGCGACGCGTTCGATGTTCTCTTCAACCGCTACAAGCAGATGATGCTGCGCGCCGCGCTCCGCATCACGCAAAAGCACGAGGATGCGGAGGACGCGGTGCAGGATTCTTTCTTGAGCGCCTTTCTTCACTTGAAGGATTTTGACGGCCGGTCCAGCTTGTCGACCTGGCTTACGCGCATCGCCATCAATTCTTCCTTGATGATCCTGCGCAAGAAGCGCACCTCACGGGAGACGCCGATGGAGTTCTCCAACGAGACTGGCGACACGGTGAAGGTATGGGAGCCGGTGGATCCGGCCTTGAATCCGGAGAAACAGTTTGCGGCACGGCAAAGGGGAAAAATGGTGAGGGAAGCGGTACGCCGCCTGCGGCCGGCCATTCGCAAGGCCATCGAGTTGCGGCAACTCGAAGAACTTTCCCTGAAGCAAACGGCGAACAATATGGGCATCTCACTGGCCGCCGCCAAGGCCCGCATTTTTCATGCGAGAAGAGCGCTGCGCAAGTCGGCTGTGCTTCGGCCCATTAACCAAAGCTATTCGGCTCGCCGAAGTTCGCGCTTTGCAGTTGCCGCATAAGCTGGCGCTGCGAGGCCGGGGCCACAGTGCGTTGGGAGCCAAAACCGAATTTGCTGGGCAGCAAATGTACAATATGGGATTTCAAGAATTCCATTAGAAAAGGAGAACAACTCATGGCGACATTTACTACAAAAGATGGAACGGAGATTTATTACAAGGACTGGGGCAAAGGGCAGCCAGTGGTGTTCAGTCACGGCTGGCCGCTGAGCGCGGACGCCTGGGAAGACCAGATGATTTTTCTCGCCGACCGGGGATTTCGCTGCATCGCTCATGATCGCCGTGGCCACGGCCGCTCCAGCCAGCCCTGGGACGGCAACGAGATGAGCACCTACGCCGATGACCTAGCACAGCTTGTCGAAGCGCTGGACCTGCACAACGCGGTCCACGTTGGGCACTCCACGGGGGGCGGGGAAGTGGCGCGCTACATCGGGCGTCATGGTTCAAAGCGCGTCGCCAAGGCTGTTCTGATCAGCTCAGTGCCGCCGCTTATGTTAAAGACTTCCGCGAATCCCGGCGGATTGCCGATCGACGCGTTCGACCAGATTCGTACGGCGGTCCTGGCTGACCGGTCGCAATTCTGGAAGGATCTGAGCGCGCCGTTCTACGGCGCCAACCGGCCCGGCGCCAAGGTCTCGCAAGGGCTTCGCGACTCTTTATGGCTCCAGGGTATGCTTGCTGGGCACAAGGCGGTATATGACTGCATCAAGGCATTTTCGGAAACGGACTTCACGGAAGATCTGAAGAAGTTTGACGTGCCGACGCTCATTCTGCACGGAGACGACGACCAAATCGTGCAGATTGGGGCTGCCGCTCTTATCTCTTCCAAGCTGGTGAAGGGCGCCATATTAAAGATTTATCCCGGCGCGCCTCACGGCATGCCCGCAACCTTGAAGGAGCAGATCAACGCTGATTTGCTCGCTTTCCTCCAGGGCGCACAAAGAGCTTCTGCCTAAATCTCTCTGCCGTCTCAAAAGTTGAGGGCCATCGCCCCGAGGATATGGCTTCCCGTAAAGGGAGTGGCCGTGTTAAAGATAAGGTCGCTCCCTACCATCCGATTGGCGGGCTGGCGCATCAGAATAGTCCCTGATGGCATCGTAAGCATTCAGCAGAGAGACAGGGTACCGAATATGAGCTTAAACAGCATTTCCAAACCCAAGCTAATCCTCGGCAGCGGCGTGATTTGCCTGGTAGTGATTGGGTTGATTTACGCCGCGATGCGGCCAAAACAGGTGGCCGGTGCGCCTCCCGGCGCTTCGCCCATCGTCGAGGTCGTCCAGGTCCAACAGAAGGACGTGCCTATTTATGGCGAATACATCGGCACGCTCGATGGACTCACGAATGCCGCCGTCATCGCGCAAGTTAGCGGCTACCTGCTTAAGCAGGGCTATGAGGAGGGAGCGTTTGTCAGGAAGGGCCAGCTTCTCTTCGAGATTGACCCCCGGCCCTTCCAGGCGGTGCTGGATCAGACTCTCGGACAGTTAGCGCAGGCCCAGGCCCAACTCGCAAACACCGAAGCCGTGCAACGGCGTACCGAGCTTGATGTGGACAAGTACACGCCGCTGGTAAAGGAGCAGGCCGCCAGCCAGCAGGACTTCGACAACGCTGTGCAGAACAACCTGGCGGCCAAGGCCACCGTGGCGACCGCCAGAGCGCAAATTCAATCTGCGGAAGCTGCCGTCGAAACCGCGAGGATTAATCTTGATTTTACGCGGCTCATCGCGCCCATCGACGGCATCGCCGGGCAAGCGCAGCTTCAAGTGGGCGCGCTGGTCAATCCAAGCAGTGGACCGGTCACGTCCATTTCTACCGTTGACCCAATCAGGGTCTTTTTCACCGTCAGCGAACCCCAATACCTCGAGTGGCGAAAGCGCTTCCCAACGGAGTCCAGTCGCCTGGCAGCCGACAAGAGTCTGCGCCTCCAGCTGATTTTGGCGGATGGCTCCGTCTATCCGCACGAGGGCTCGTTTTACTTTGCGGACCGGCAGGTGAATGTGACCACGGGGGCAATTCAGATCGCCGGCCTGTTTCCTAATCCTGGAAACATTCTGCGGCCCGGTGGGTACGGCAAAATTCGCGCGGTCATCCGTACGCAGCAGGGTGCTTTACTTGTGCCGCAGCGTGCCGTGTCTGAGCTGCAAGGTGGCTACCAAGTCGCCATCGTTGATAGCGAAGACAAAGTGACCATTCAGACGGTTAAAGTCGGAGACCAGTCTGGCAGCGAGTGGGTTATCTCCGAGGGATTGAAGCCAGGCGAACGTATTGTCGCTGAAGGCGTGCAGAAAGTACGTCAAGGCGCGCATGTGACCCCCAAGCCGTTTGTCGCCGAAGCAAAGGATAAATAGGCCCATGTCAAAATTTTTCATCAATCGGCCCATCGTCGCCATAGTGATATCCATCGTCCTGGTGCTTGTCGGCTCCCTCACCATTCTGACTTTGCCAGTGGCCCAGTTCCCGAACATCGCGCCACCGGAAATTCAAATCCTGGCCACCTACGTCGGCGCGGACGCTCAGACGCTGGAGCAAGCCGTTGCCACGCCCCTCGAGCAACAAATGAGCGGCGTCGACAACATGAACTACATGTATTCGCTGAATACTACCGGAAACTCATCGACCACCTTGATCGTCGATTTCGATGCGAAGACAGACCCCAATAACGACTTCATTCTCGCGCAATCTCGCGAGACGCAGGCCGCCTCGCAGCTTCCTGTGGATGTGAACAATTATGGAATCACTGTCCGCAAGTCTCCCACCGCACCTTTGATACTGTTCGACCTGTACTCTCCCCGCGGAAGTTACGACGCCACGTTTCTCGCCAACTACTCCTACATCAATCTTGTGGATCCGCTGCTCCGGTCATACGGTATCGGTATCGTCAATGTGTTCGGCGCCGGGCAATATGCGATGCGTATGTGGGTGAAACCCGATCAACTGGCAAAGCTCGGCGTTACCGTTCCCGAAATCATCAGCGCCGTCCAAGCGCAAAACACCGTGAATCCTGCGGGAAAAGTGGGTGGCGAACCCGCTCCGAAGGGGCAAGAGTTTACTTACGCCGTCCTCGCGCAGAGTCGCCTCGTTTCCCCGGAACAGTTCGGCAACATCGTCGTGCGCGAAACACCTGATGGCGGCACAGTTCGCGTTCGTGATGTGGCTCGCATCGAGTTGGGGTCACAGGACTACAGCATCGCCGGACGCTACAATGGCAAGCCCAGCGCCGTGCTTGCGCTCTATCAGATTCCTGGCTCGAATGCGGTCCAAGCTGCGGCCGCAGCGACCAAGCTAATGGACCAGATGAAGCAGCGTTTTCCGGAAGACCTGAACTTTGTCGTTGCCCTGGACACCACGCGGGCCGTAACCGAAGGCATAAAGGAAATCGTGATCACGCTGGTGATCGCTCTGGCCCTGGTGATTCTTGTGGTTTACATCTTCCTCCAGGGCGTGCGCGCGACCCTGATTCCGTTGTTGGCCGTGCCTGTCTCGCTGGTGGGAACGTTCGTGCTGTTCCCGCTGTTTGGATTCTCCATTAATACGCTCTCTTTGTTTGGTCTCGTGCTGGCGATCGGGCTGGTCGTCGACGACGCGATCGTCGTCGTTGAAGGTGTCGAGCGACACATCGAGGAGGGCATGACGCCCAAGAACGCGGCTTTGAAAGCCATGGAAGAGCTTTCAGGCCCTGTGGTGGGAATCGCGCTGGTGCTCTCCGCGGTGTTCGTGCCTACGGCATTTATTCCGGGAATCACGGGCAAGCTGTATCAACAGTTCGCGGTAACCATTGCGATTTCCGTGCTGTTGTCCGCATTCAACGCGCTGACGCTCAGTCCAGCGCTGGCGGCTCTGTTACTGAAGCCGAAGAAGCCAAGCACCGGTCTTTTGCAAAGATTCTTTAACGGGTTTAACCGCGTTTTCGACCGGGCCACCGATGGGTACGTGAGGTGGAGCGCGGTACTCCTCAAGAAAACCGTGGTGGTGATTGTGATGCTGGTGGTTTTTGCTGTGGCGGGCGGGTTTTTTGCCAACCGCGTCCCGACCAGTTTCCTCCCCGACGAAGACCAGGGCTACGTCTACGTTAGCATGCAACTTCCGAATGGCGCTTCGCTCGAGCGCACCAATGCTGTCGTCCAGCAAGTCGAAAAAATCATCATGGATACGCCGGGTGTTGCACAGTCCACCTGTTTTGTCGGATTCAGCTTATTGAGCTTTGCGCGCACCACTTACAACGCCACGTTCTTCGTGAACTTCAAGCTCTGGGATGAGCGCAAGACACGTGAGGAGCAATTTCAAACTCTTAAAGCGCATCTGAATCAGCAGTTGAGCAAGCTGCCGAGTGCCGTTGCGTTCGGGTTTTCTCCGCCAGCGATTCCTGGTGTGGGCACGGCAGGTGGGTTCACGTTCATTCTGGAAGACCGTTCGGGCGGCGACATCCAGTTCCTCTCCAAGAACCTGGCGACTTTTCTCGACGCCGCTCGCAAACGGCCGGAAATCGCCAGTCTCAGCACGACGTTCCTTGGGAACGTTCCTCAGCAATTCGTCGACGTCGATCGGGACAAAGTTCTGAAACAAGGCGTCAACCTGAGCGATGTGTACAAGACCATTCAGACGTTCATGGGCGGCTATTTC
>Ga0209773_10000066_pt1 | contig 27778 bp, 18 predicted proteins | sample BogFormECP14_OM1_FD_188244 | JGI IMG/M metagenome (GOLD analysis project Ga0209773, IMG submission 188244) | Bog forest soil microbial communities from Calvert Island, British Columbia, Canada - ECP14_OM1 (SPAdes) (version 2) | ecosystem: Environmental > Aquatic > Freshwater > Wetlands > Bog ... | reverse complement strand
TTGGTTAGAATTAAGAGAGAATGTTGGATTCAATGTGGATTATGTAGGAATCCAGTTGTTTGTCCTATCAAAGTTGATAATGACAATTAAGATACCCCTTTTTATCTCTTAATTTCAGAATTGAATGAAAACCAGCAAAAGAAAACCGACACCTACATAATGTTTGGAAAAAGTAATTTTAACATTAATATTATATTCCAATATACAAATTCCATGTCAATTGGAGTATAAAGGAGTAGCATGCAGTCAAGGATTGTATAATATGAAACCGACACCTACATAATGTTTGGGAAAAAGTAATTTTAACATTAATATTATATTCCAATATACAAATTCCATGTCAATTGGAGTATAAAGGAGTAACATGCAGTTTAGGATGTAAGGAAACCAATATAGCATTAAAAATGGGATATGTTTATCTCTGCATATTCGCTGAATTCTTCTTTTTCTACTTACTGTCCACAATTCTTATCTACTATTACCTTTTTCTACTTTACTTAACTTTACTATTAAAGTGCATCTTTTGCATCTTTCATCTCCCATTAGCCTGAACAATGGATATTGATCGCACCCTCTCCACATCTTATCAGTATGATAAGGTGTCTGCAAAAGCCAGGGCCAACTTTCTTCGCATGCTCAAATCCCAGGACCAAGAAACCCATCCACGCTATCAATCTAGGATCTCTAAATTACAGGAAGACGAGTTGATTCCCTATTTGCATCTTAAAACTACTCTTGCAGATTGCTATAGTCATAACCCTGAGATTAAAGGCAACGATTTGTTGCAACTAGAATGGAGATCCTGTGCACGGCTCATTTCTGTTCTACAGACTATTCTGAGAATTATTTCAATTTTGTCTATTGAATCTGATGCAATTTACTACAATTTGTGTGTGCTCACTAAATTCATTTACACTTATGATATTTCTCCCAAACAATCCCTCCGTGTGCTCAAACTCCAGTTTCAGGACCTTCTGGACATTGCTCAACACAGGTACAGCTATCTGCACATGCACATGGTAAAGGTGGCCAAAAAGGACAACGTGTCTGCCACGATCCCTAGGTTAGTCGTCCCCCTGCAATTGCATTTAACCGTAATTGATGTACCCTTCCCAGAATCCTTTCGCTTGAGATTTGATGTGACTTCCCCAGTGAAAACTTCCCATTCTGAGACCCAGTATGATGAAATGGAACGCATTCAAGTTATTGCTGCAGATGACACCACAGCGACTGTCCTGATTTCATCTCCAAGATTATCTCCCCAAACCCCACTCTCCCCTCAGGTGAGCGTAACAATAACAAATGATTGTATTTCTCTGTTAGAAAACCAGATAGAAGCTAATTCAGAGATACTCCAGGTTGAAGTCAACCATGGATCACCCAGTATTTTGGACAGTACTGTACCCTCTCCCCAGCCAATTGATGTCATTTCGCCACCATCAGTTGAAACTGAGTTTTCAGTCTCAGACGACCAAGAAAGTGTGAGTGATTCTGATCCCTTAGCCGTGGAAGATGACCCCGAAATTGAGCAATGTGAGGTCGAACCCAATAACACTGATCAAAACTCTGAATCCGTGTTAAAAGCTACTCGTATTGTAAAATTTAGCAGTCCTGAATCAATTTGCGTTTTGGAACAATACCCAACTGCTGCTTCATCATCATCAATAACAGAAGTGACACCTGAATTTTCATCACCCTCACCCCCGCCTGAGAGAACAAAAAAGCAATTAAGGAAGGGACCTAAAAGAGGTAAAAAGAAGAAAAAGTCAGCTCCAAAACGCAAATCAGAGTCAGAAAGTGACACTGAAATCCCTGAATTGGTTAAAATTGAATCTCTAACTTTAGAAACTCGAGTTAAGAAACTCAAGGCAACCTCTGATGATGCAGGAACTTCTCAGCGACCTCCCAGTAAGAAAAAACTTCTCAAAAAAGTGTTTTCCCCAACCCTTAAGAAACAAGATGTAAAGAGAGTAGTAAAACTTTCTAAATCTGAAACCCTGAAATTGTCTCCCGTCTCCACTAGAACTAAATTTGCGACTTATGATGATGAATTATCTTTAAGTGACGACAGTGATATTTCAGCTCCGTATTTTGATGCAGAACAGTCAGAAATTGAAAGCACACTTCCGGTAGATACCTGATTGTATTCGTAATATTCATATTGATATGTTGCGCAGTAAACGATAGGAAAATGACTGAGTATCAGTTTCAGGGCGCAGGCACCCCCGTGTTCTCCCCAAATGAGCAAGTCAACTCTCCCATAAACCTCACACAGGATCACACTTGGTTACACGCTGGAACTCAAAAACGGTATATAACCCCCTTTCCCCCTCCTGAAATAGCGATAAGATTGTTGGCTGATCCAACAGATTCAACTCCCACTGATCCACCCGTAAATCAACTGATCCAAAGTCCCTTTCTGGATTTGTTTAAAAACATATATCGACCCTATCTAATTAAATATCCAATGTGGTTAGTTCGATTGAAATTAAACAAGCATTCTGTCAGGTTCTACATCAGCCGTGAAGCAGAAGATCAACTTTTTGGATTGGTAAGAGATGTACAACCCCAGTCTTTTCTCCAATTCTGCATCTATTTGCAACATGAAAGATTGTTAGAATCCTGTCACCTAATGCAATTGTCTCTCCTATTGCCGTGTCCAGTTGTAATTACTGGACAAGCAGTAGCAGACGCCATTGCCAGATTTAGCAGACTTTTACTCTTCCGTAACTTGAAAGTTCTTCTTGCCACCCAGTCAGATTCCTCAGATTCCCTCATGGAGGATGAAAAGCGCCGAGAAAAAAGGGAATTGTCACCATCAAGGGTAATAGTTAAAAATATCCTTCTAAGTTATGATTGGGATAAAAGAGATCAGCCTGATGTTAGATCCTATAGAAAATTTAATGAACAAATATTAACACACCCCAAAATCCCGTTTTACATCAAATATGAAGCATTACCTGAAAAGGAAGACATGTCTGAGTTACGGCAACTACAATTCAACATTCGCACAATGCATAATGTAACTTTAAATCATCTCACCTTAGTAGGGACCTCTAAATCCACCCAAACTCAGCAATTAACAACAATTGAGGAGGGTAGCTCAAGGAGTGAACCACTCACCGCAAGTTTAACAGTAAGTGCCCCACAATCTGCTTCTCCTGTATTTAATATTTCGTTTACTGAAACCCAGAAGCAGGAGTTAATGAAATTGATAGGACCCATAAGTGATTCTTCCTCAGATGATGTTCCAGATTTAACTAATACCCTCACCCCAATGGAAATTGATAAAAATCTAAATCAAATTGGAATTTATAATTCATTTGCCCAATACGCAGCTGCAATGAGAACTTCAACTGCAACCACAATTGAAGAAAGTAAGTCACTTTTGTCAGTTACTCACCCAGCTGGTCACCAAAGTACTCAAGCGTGCATTCAACCCACAGTTGCTCCAGTGACAAGGTCTAACCCAACTGAAGCAATCCCATCCTATAGAAGAGATCCTTTTCCTTCACCTTCAATCTTGCCAACTATATTACCAAACTTATTTTACGCTCCATCTATGTCTACTTCTCAACCTATATTCACTTCAACTTCAACTTCTCTTCAACCTTCAATTAAGCATGAGCCAAATTGAGAGGACAAGCATGTAATAGTTGAATAAAAACAATATGGGAGTGACTCTGAGGTAGGAATAGTAAGATCTGAATCAAACCTTTTCTTATTTTAGAACTAAGCATGAGTAATAAGCATAGAAATACTTTCAGTGCATCCTGGTGGAAACGAATTCTTAATTGCATCTGCTGGACAGATCCGTAAGATATTCACATCTACTTTAACTGATTTTCTTGCTAATCAACTTATGCTTAATCATTTCCTGAATTTTCTGGAGCCTGATTATGGATTGTGTCATGGAATGACACGTACGTCTAATCATTTGAGAAACGAACCAATATATTGATATTGTTATATTTTGCCCATCTTTCTGTCAACCAGAGATCCGGCTTCCGGGACACTGGTTGTCAGCCAGTTCTTTCAGCAGAGACGGAGTCCGAGCATCTGCAACTACTTGTCGTGTGAGCAATGTTTCAACTGGTGTCCGGATGAAATACGTTTGTATGGCAAGTAAGAATTGGGTTTTACCAATAAAAAATTCGTCATGTCAACTCCAGAAAGTTCATCTGCACCCCCACTTTTGTCCGAAAATATCCCACTTTTCGATTTGCTTCCACATGACACCCCAGCACCATTTCATCCTGACTTTTACCCCGTTCCTTATTCACCTGTTACTTCCCTGTTAGATTATGATGAGGAGGAAGAACCAATCACCACAACGGCACGGCCATTGTCTCATAGTAATTCAACAATCTCTCTTTTAGATTTCGAAGACTTCAATCCAACCTATATCTCGGACAACTATCATCAGCAAGTTTCAGCCCCAGCTCCACACCCATTTAATTGTTCTTATTGTGGTAAACATAATGTAACCCTTTCACCTGAACCCCAATCTAAAAAGAAAGAGGTTAAGAAACCTAAAAAGAAAATAACTTGTAAACATACCAAAACTAACACTCTCCGTAACAAGAATAGGAGAAAGAAAAAGAGAATTGTTGACAGAGAAATTAGAGAAACTGATCCCAAAATATTGGAGTTTGAATCTAATTATAAGTGCTGTATTTGTTTTAATGTTTTCTATCGCCCAATTAAAATCCCCACCTGTAAGCACGTATTTTGTGAAATATGTGTCCAGAAAACCATAATTGCTGGACTATTGGTCACTCGAATTGCAACCAACCATGTCTGTTGTTCACTATGTAGAGCTCCCATACTTGATATTCCAGTCCCAGATTCCCAGGCCTGGAATGAAATGATTCTTGTGTCCAATTCTTATTGGACACGAGATAAATTACGTACCCATATTAGATTGAATAAATCTCATTGGAATAAACATGTTGGCACGGCCAGATATCAGATTGATTGGGAGAAAGTTCTAACCCACAATTGGAATATTAAAATAGAGAATGAATACAGCACTTACTTAAGCTTTTATCTTTCAGATCCAAGTGATGCAGTCTTGCCAACCACTGAAATTGAGAAACATGTAAAAACAATAGTGAGATCTAAAACCTTTGATAGAGACCCACATGCTCCCAATCCCCATAATGATTTTGAAGTGGCATATAGAGCCAAAAATCCCATTTATTACTATCGGACTTTTGCAACAATCCCAATTCCAAAAATAGCAGGAACATATATTGAAAATTATATTGCCAGACTTGCTAGAACTTATTTCAGAGACAACCCCATAACGATGAGAGCAACACCACCCATTCCACCTAGGACGGACAGCCACCAACCAACAGCACCACCTCTGCCACTCCAATTCCAACCTGGAACTGCACCAACCATGCCACATGCACTCACAACTACCACAATCTCAAACACCTTCTCTTACACACAGAATAATTTAAGTACCAGGGAAGACATCATGGCCAACTCTTCAGGAACCTTCTCGAATACAGTGACAACGGCACCAGACGGATGGCCCTGGCAGATTGAGAACCCCATGTCACTTCCCCCAACATTGGAGGAAATTCGTGTGCATGACATAACTAATGGTAGACTAGATTGTCGTTACTCCCAATTGACGCCCATACGGATTAATGACATCAGAAGATGGGAATTGCCATCCCATGTTTTTATCCTCTACCCACTCCTCTATCCTACTGCAAATAAGATGATTGACATCATAATCCCAGTTGTGAATCCTTCCTTTCCTTCTTTACTTCAAAGAATAATAGTTACCTTTCAGAGAGACAGGGAAGCCCTTGGACTTTTATTCCACAATTTCACCTTCTTTGTATATGCCAATACAAATCACCATAGAATTTCTAGGACCCTAATTGGAATTAAGAACAATATTGCCTTGCATCATGCTGATTTTGCTTCTCATATCTATATTGACACAACTCCAATCAATGAATTGCCTGTTTTGAGAATGCCGCCTTCAACTCTTGCATATGCACGTTTTAAATATTTGCGCACGCCAGATACTTCACTTCTTGATCCTGCTGGATACTCAACATCCAACTCTGACCTTCATACTTTGAGTAGCTTGAGCAGTGATTCAGATGAAGACCCAGCATTGCCACCACAACAGCGTACTTCCAGCCTCACAATTAACCTCCAGGCACCCCCAATGAGTAATTATTCTGACCCCAGTGACGAGGAGACCACTTATGACGTCAATATAGATCCAGACTCCCCACTAATCACATCCCTTTTTACACCTGAAACTGCTGCTCAATTACGTCAACATATAATTGACAATGCGGTATCTGAGCTTGATTAAGAATTAATACGACTTATGAAACTGTGATTTGTTTATTTTAAGCATTTGTTTTAATCATTTTAATGTTCGAACATCCAATGCAGCCCAGTCTTCAATCCTGGTGGACCCTACCAGTCAGCTGGACCAGTTGCACCTGGAACGTTCTCCGGAGGACCCGTTGGTTCACCGTTCACAGCTGGCAACAGTTCACCACCAGGATTCGGATACATCACCCACTCCCAATATTGGCCTTCTAATTACGAAAAGAGCTACCATCCAGATCCCATGCGTCACCAGCCACCCTTTGAGGTCCACATTTCTCACCTCGGTAGTGCCCGTGACGCACCCCGGCAACCCTGCCCGGAACCAGGACAATGGTCACCCCATCAGCCCCAGCAATTTGGACACGGTCCACTCCCTCATCACAATCCCTTTCAACCTCCCATGCACGGATACCCATTTGCACAGGGACCAAACTTCCACCATCAGCCACATCAATATGACAGAACCAATCATTTCTCACCACCCATGCAACCCCATCATCAAAATATTGTTCAAAACCAGCATCAACATCTCCATCAACATCAGCACATTCATCAACGTCAAGCTTCACAAATGACCTGCAGAAATCTACATACTGAGGAAAGAGACTTGGAGAGACGACTGGCTGCAGTACGGGCTCTCAAGGCAGGTCAGAAACCACCTCGGATAAGAAGCCAGAGAGCTTGGAGAACGGCAGCTGAGAAGAGGAAAATATTTCTGGATGCCAGACATGGTGGGGATGGACCCCCCGATTGGCAGCAACGACGAGTCATCAGGGTCATTGGGCCCACTGCCCCAATGCAGCTGCATCATGATTATGGAGCAACACCTGGTGACCAGTCTTCAACACTTCGAGGTCACTACAGATCTGTCTCTGCCAATTCTACGGTAACCTCCACCCCATCTGAGCCCACTACACAACCCCAATCAATGGAATCAAACCCTTCTACCATTCCCACTGAAACCTCACCCACCATTCCAACTTCTTCAGAACCCCTGAGTGAACCCACCCAAACACGAGTCACGGACTCAAGTCCAATGGAAGTGGACCCCCCATTGTCTCCACAACCACCCACTTCTAACCCTCTAGTGTCCCTTGCATCCCTCTACCCTGACCTCACCTCTACGGATTCATCATCAGAAGCTGAGCAACCCCAAGAAATAAGACGTATGCAAACCCCATCCCCATCCTTGACAGAAAGCGAGACGAGATCTGAGTCCCCTTCCACCTTCTTTGTAACTGAACCACTCCCCAGCTCCCCACCCAAATCCACCAATGAGCCATTGTCATCCAGCCAAATATATGGGGAACAGTCAGCTGACCACTTCACCCCATCTTTTTCAGTTCCCCCTCCAAATCATCCCACCTTCCCAGTCCCAGAACACCCCCTAAATGACAACCTCCCCCACTTCACATCTTCTGAGACCAGTACAACGCCAACTCCATCTGACAGACCCTCCTACACTGCAGTGACAGCTTTAGGATCCCAAACTACCATAACCCCATCTTCTTCGTATAAACCCCACTTTTCCTCCCTTTCAGCAAGACGCCCTCCCCACAAACGTCAACATGGAGACCAGTTGAGACCATCCAATCAGACCCATTCCAGCTCAAAGGCAACCACCAATTCTGCCAAACAGCCTAAACCAGCAACCACCCCAAGGGCCCCCAAACCACCCAAACCAATTCCTGATGCAGAAGGATTCGTCACACTACCCAAGAGGTCCCAGTCCAAGACCAATGTTTATGTTCCACCAGAAATTAACCAGAGCAATAAATTTGACACTTTTGACCTTCCCAAACCTAGCTCCAGCACCACCCATGAAGTCAAGCGACCTAAATTGATTGTGCCCACAACTCCCATCCCAGGACTCACATCCCCAATTCCATCTGAGAGGACACCCAAGGAAGCCCCTAAAAAGTCACCCTTCCCATCCCTCATGTCTCTCCAAATTAATGACCCCACCAGCTGGAGAAGCAATCTGACCTCCCAGAGACCCCCTTCCCCCACAAACTGGCAAAAACAGGGAGCACGTCCAAAAGAGACACGACCCCTTGGACCACCACCCCCTGACCCCTATGAGTCAACACTTGCAGATTGTTTGTCAAGTATCCCACCACCCAAAATCCCACTTGAACCCACATCCACCAACCCTGAAATAAATCTTCTCCACATGTCCCAACCACAATTGCGTGCATTTCACAGAAAAGAAGCTCAAAAACTGACACGTAACACCCCCAGAGATACCCCATTGGACTGGAATGATTTTGAACAACATCACACCTTACCTCAAAAAATTGGAGCTCATTATATGCACACTTTAATTGACCAACATCAAAATGATTACAATCAACAGTCAGAATCAGCACGACAGAAAAAAATTCCTTATGAAGGCCCCACCACTCCAGATATTTACACTGTCATTAAGAAAATTACTCGATCAGGATACCAGGTCACTCCCAAAGACGAAGAAAATTTGGCCAATTTCTTAGATAAGTTCCCAGAAGCATTTAAAATTTCCCCTATTCAAGAAGAACTGGAAACTAAGCCACTAACTAATAAATTCTCTAAGAAATTCCCCATGAATATAGCAGCAATCACAGTTGTTCAGGAAACTTCAAACTGTGCTTCAATCGTTAAGGACCTCCTCAAAGAAAATACCCTTTACTGTGACACGGAATCCTTCCAGTGTTATGGTGACTGGAAATGTGGCTACACTCATGGACCTGCAAGATTTAATGACAAACGGGAAAAGAAACCAGAACAACATGTATCAATGATTCAAGTGGCAACGGACAAACATGCATATCTATTTGACATTGGATCTGACGAACTAACAGACAATTTCCTAAATAAAGCTGGCTTAAGACAAATATTTGAAAAACAACACATTGAGAAAGTTTGGCTCTGTGCAGATGAGGAAGAGATAAGGCTCAGAACACACCTTGGAATTAACATGGTGCATCATATGGATCTCCAACATGAGTTTTTGGACTTCATTTCCCTGTTAATTGGAATTCCCTGCAACGAAGACTATCGTGCTCCCCCAGGTTTGAATGTTATGTTAAAAAGCTGTTCCGTTCCATTCAATCATTTAAAAGACACAGTAAATTGGAAAAACCCATCAGTTCGAAAATACATGTTCCGCACCCATGACTATTATAGATCCCAAAAAGGAAGGGATGCAAGAGATTATGCAGCTTTGGATGTTTTGACATTACCTGCTCTTCATTATGCTATTTTACGTTCTGCTGCAATGTTAAAGAAATCTTGTCGTTCTCGCTGGTCTGATTCGTCAAACTAAGGCTCTTAAGCAATAAAAAGCTGCTCAAAGTGGTGCTTCAAATAATATTTGCAGGGACTCGTAATAGTTCCAATGGGACCCGTATGTTCCAAAATGTGTGAAGAAAGTCAGTATAAATCAATTAAAAAGTATATTTGCAGGGACTCGTAATAGTTCCAATGGGACCCGTATGTTCCAAAATGTGTGTAAGAAATAAAGTATAAATCTGATAAAAAGTATAATTGCTTGGGACTCGTCATAGTTCCAATGGGACCCGTAAGTTCTAAATGTGTGCTACGCAAAAAAGTATAAATCTGTTATCTGTCATGGGACTCGTTAATAGTTCCATTGGGACCCGTAAGTTCCATGCGTGTAAAGAGAGAACGTATAAAACCGTTAAAAAAGAATAATTGATTGGGACTCGTTAACAGTTCTAGTGGGACCCGTAAGTTCCAAATTTGAAAACAGAGTGAATCATGCGAATTAAAAAGTATATTTGCTGGGACTCGTATCAGTTCCAATGGGACCCGTAAGTTCCATGTGTGTGAAGAAAGTCAGTGTAACTCTATTAAAAAGGTATATCTGCTGGGACTCGTATTCAGTTCCATGGGACCCGTATGTTCCATATAAAAAGAAATGAGTAAATGCGTTTGGGACTCGTCACTGTTCCAGTGGGACCCGTAAGTTCCAACCAATCGTTAAATTATTGGTACCTGTTTGGAGAAATCTCATAAAATTTTTTTTGACCCTTCTCCAAACTTGTTCCTTTAATGTCTCTGAGCATTGAAAAACCCTTCTAGTGTTGCGATATCCCCAATCCCCTTATACCTCCCACTTTTTGAAACACTTTAAAACATTTCTTCCCTCTGTGAAGCCCTGTTTTTAAGTGTTTAAGAGGACAACTGTAAGGGGAGGCAAGGCCTCCCCGATATATACTGGAACAATTACTAAAGATTAGAACATGGTTCTAATATTGTTTCAACGTTTTCAAAGTTTTTTGAAATTTGGTACCACATTATAATATTTGGTAATATTACACTGTGTTAACCTTATGGGAGAATTTGGCCCCAATCTGATGAAAATGTTGCTTGCTCTTTGCCATATGACACATGTATTGGCACCAACATTTATTGAATTTGCACGCATGCAATGGACGCATGCAATGGACACATGTAACATGGAACAAGATGGATAGACTAATGTTAACTGGGCTTTCATTCAAATTGATAGCTTAGCCAGCATGCCTTTGTCCATCCTATTCCAGGTGTCCAAAATTAGACCGCAAGATCTTAGGAACCAAAAATGGACATAAGATCTGTGCCAAAAATAATGCCAATATGTGTGAGTAAATAGTGCATATATACATTTGATTATGTATTTGAATCCGATCCGATATGATTTCAAAAAAATAAATGAGATCAGTAGTTGTTCAATATCCAACACAGCAGAACATCGTGTTTGATTTCGCATCGTGAACAATTTGTGTGAGTCAAACTAGTCTGATTTTACTCTGGCACTCCAAAGTGTTAGGATAAAACCAGATTAGTTACTAATGTGATTAACATCTTCCATTATGGGTTCCGGCTGGACTCGTTAGTTCAAACCGGTGACACCCAAGTAACACTGAACGGGGCAATCGTTTTTGTCCCGGCAAGTGTGACAAAGGATTAGTGTGAATCCTTAGAAAATATCTTCAGAAATAAACCAGTTTGATTTGGAACTTTATAATGAGATTCCTTTAACTATTCAGTTATTGGAATTGAGTCCATGGAGTAAGGCTTTACTCTTCTGCTAGTGGAATCTCCCCCAATTCCACTGGTTGAGGGGTGAATGACTTACAGTTGGTGAGGATACGGTTCTCACTTGAGACTTTTCCCGTCCTACTCGCCCCCCCTTGCCAGTCGCTACTACCACACCACACACCCACCACTTCCAATGTTTTTCAACACTCATATATCTCCCAGTCACAAGTTTTCCTTTTGTTGAATGACTTACAGTTATGAGATCACAAGGACCATATGTTTGTCAAGTGACATTGGGGTCCAATAAATTTTGGTTTTTCTCTCATTCTGCACGGCATATGAGACAATTCACAATTCCACCCAAAACATACACCTTGAATGCTCACTCTGTGATAATTTGGAAGCCCAAAAACAGAAACAAAAACCACAACCCAGCTGCATAAAGATTCGGAACGAAGAAAGACTGCCACATTGTATAATTTTCTCTCTCCATTTTCCCTTATTCTCACACTGGTTTATTACGAAGGATAACAAGCTTTCCCCCATTTGTGCCCAATAAAACTGGATTTCATCAAGTTGAAGAATGCATAACAAGATATGATATTTTAAAAATATGATATATTGTAAGACATATATGTAAAAGCTGAAACCTCTGCTCATTGTTGCAGCATCGAATGTGTCGTTTCTCATTTCCTCTCAGTTTCACTTTTTCTCTGATTTTGTAAGACGTGTCTCTGGAGATTCCTCTCCCATCTCGCAAATGTACGATTAAGTGATTGTACGACAATTCGCTTACTCGTACATTGGCTGAGAAAAATTGATGGTAGTACCAGATTTAATTTTAGAAAGCACTAAGACAATTAAGATAATTAAGAAAACTGTTTCTTCCAGTTATAGTACGACTATACGAATTTTAAAGATTAAAGAAGAAATATGCTGCGTCGTTGAATCGTCGAAGCGAATCCCAAAAGCCGAACTTCCCACTGAAGGTAATTATAAGTGAGAAATACTCGTATATACGGTGTTTGAAATGGTGTTTGAAAGCGCGTGTCCAAAATCGGTGCTGTATGCATAATCCATTCTGGTTCCAAGTGTATTCCCTGGTGATAGTTTTATTTGCATTCTTCTGCTTAATAACCCACAAAGGACCGTTGTTCCTTGACATTTTGGTATTTGAAGCAATTTATTTGGTCTTATTCTATACGTTAGCGTCCTTTAAATGGAAATCTATGTGGAACAAATTCCGAAATGCGTTTGGAGAATCGAGTACTCCCGTGCGTGATCAGAATAGGCAGATTCGCAGAAGTGATCGTGTCCAAGGAATACCCGCTCCCACCCCACAAGAGTTATTAGATGTTGAAATCCAAGACCAGTTAGAGGACCCAATTTTAACTCCCATCCCAACTGAATTGACTGTTTTCAGGCCAGGAAGTAGGATTTTGTTGGATAGGATTTTGCGCTCCCTTGCTGAGGCAGATTCACGGATTTCACAAGGTGCCCATAATAGGAACCAAGGAGAACCAATACACCCTTTGTTTGATGAATCTGATTCCCACTCATCTGTATTGGGACCGTTAACACGTGGCGAGATTGGAGATTTCCCCAATAATAGCAGTTTTTATGATTCGGGTGACTCTTTTCCCACTTTGAGTTCGTATCAGGGATCCGGAGCATATAATTCTAGTAACTTACCCCCCCTTTCTGACCACTATTATTCTGAAATAAGTTCTCATTATGAGCAACCTCAACAGGATTTGTCCCAATTAACCGAGGCAATAATACAAAATTTAGTTCAATTAGGAATTCCGGGGAATAATCAGCAGTTGCAACAACAGTTGCAATTGCAGAATCAAAGCATCATTGATCAAGCTAATAACGAACCACCAAATTTTGCACCCCCACCTCCATTTGTGCCAAACCAGCAGGCACAACCAGGAGGAATTGGATTAGCAGAAGTAGTTAATGAATTTGACCCCCTTGCTCCTGGAAATCAGCAGCAACCCCATCCACAGGCCCAACATCAACAATTTCCTGACCCACCTCTAGGTCAAGGATTGCCTTTTCACCACAATCAAAACTACAATTCAGGATTCAATATGTCAACTGGAATCCAGATGAGTATTTTTGATACAACTCTCCCTAATTGTAGTGATGCTCACTCCTTTATTGATTCCTTTTCAAGATGGTGTTCAGTTCAACCAGGTGAAGAGTGGAATGATGCAAAAAAACTAAAAATCCTACCAATTTTTCTCAGGGGATCCAGTCTATATTTTTTCAATCAGTATGAAGCCACACATAGAGCTGCAGAATCCTGGGATTGCCTGACTTTCGCTAAATTCAAGGAAGATTTCATTAAAGCCTTTCCATCAACTGCAGGGCAGCAGCAGTTGGAAGAAAAGCTTATGAACAGAGTTCTTATGGTAAATGAGCCCCTGGAAAGTTATCTCTACAACATTTATGACTTGATTTCCAAAGTTGACCCTACCATGAGCTTTGATAGGAGATTGATGCATGTAAGAAGAGGTTTGCCTAATGTGTTGCAAATGCAGTTGCAATTGCAAAACCCCAGAAATACTGAAAACTTAACGAAAACTATTCTCACTATCGGCCAAGCATTTGTTGGGACCCAGCAACCTCAAATGATGCAGGGACCCATGCAAAATTATGGATGTGGAAACCCCATGACCATGGGTATGGGACCACCAATGGGTATGGGAACAAATTCTTGGGCTCAAGGAGCTCAATATCCTGCTCAAAATGTTTCACAACCCCAAAATCCCATCTCCTCTCAGCTCATGCATCAGAATAATATTGCTCTACAGTCAGTGTTAGAAGTTTTAAAAAGTGCCCAAAATCAAACCAAGCCAGCTGCTTCATCAGCTGTTAAGCAGGCAATGGAAAAGGCAGAAAAAATAGCTTTGGATGATACTATAAATAAAATTAATGAAAAATTGAGTAAAATGCAATCTTATGTGCTTGAGGCTTCAAACATAGAAAGGGAAAATAGGAATCAGATTATCAGAGGAAGAAATCAGGGTTTTAGACAGAGAGTCAGTCCTCCCAATTATCAACCCAATCCACAAAGTTATGTTCAAAATCCACGAGTTCAATATCCAAGTTCCTACCCCACCTCTCAGTGGCCATCTAATCAACCAACACAGTGGGCTAGATTCAACATGGTTGATACCACTCCAGTTTATGATGTGCCAAATCCAGTGGTATATACTTCCCAACAGCCTGCTTACCCACAAAATCCCAACCCCATTCGACGACAGGGCTTAGGGAATGATAGGAGACCTCCAGGACGAAATGACCCTAATGCTCCATTTAGAGGTCAAAGTAGGGATGGCTCTGGGAGGCCATTATGCTTTCTATGCCAGAAACCGGGGCATTTGAAATATGACTGCTTCCTTAATCCCCTCAACCCTAACAATAGGTTGCCAAAAAACTGAGCAACCCCTCCACAGGAAGGCCTTCCCTATTAAGCCTTGCTGATGGGGGGAAAAAATATGGAATAGGACTAAATAAAGTGCCACGGGAAATTTCGGATGATCTAAGTGGGGAAAGTATGACCCAAAGTTTACTCGATTTAAAAAACCGTGCTGCCGGTGCCAATGAAATTCGAATTAATAATGCTATTGGCACCGTTTCCGAATCGAATTTATCCGATAAAAATAGTTGTGAAGCAATAGCTGGAACCAGTTACTGTGAAATGCGTAATACGAGTTATGAGCATGCTAATGAAAGAATTAATGATAATTTAGGCGTAATTAGAGATCGTAATCCTCCCAATGAAAATATTAAATTCCCTTTTAATCCATTTCACCCAGTGGGCACCGCCGTGTCCAAAACCGGTCGAACGGTCGAAAGCGTCCCGTCCCGTGTCGTGGGCCCCGTCGGGTCCGCCCTGGCATCAAGCAACAGGGGATCTCGGAGCGTAGGAGAGCAGTGCAGGTCCCGAGGATCTCAAGACCACGTTGAATTACAGGCAAGTGCCACCCGACGTGTAATTAATCAACCAAGTTTCGATTCTGAAGTTCCAAATGTCCCAATAATTAACAGTGAATTGTTAAGTCCCATGGGCAACGGTTTGTCCAATGACATAATTAATTGCGACTTAGAGATAGTGGGCAACGTCATGTCCGACAATATGATTGGCAGCGTGGTGTCAAATAGGTCAATAGAAAACGAAACATCCGATTACTGTGAACGAGATAATCGTGAATTGTCAACTATGATGGGCAACGTTGTGCACCGGAATACGAATAGTGATATAGGAAATGCGTCATCTACAAGCGAAACGGGCAACGTAATGTCCAATAATTCAGGATTAAATAACTCTGAAATAATCAAATCTATGGGCAACGTCATGTCCAAAGAAATTAGTCAAAATACCGTTTTTTCAGGTAACGTGGGCCGCGTGAGGTCCAATCCCGTCTCCGGGAACCTTTTGTTCGAAAGCGCCGCGGGCACCGCCGTGTCCAACAACGTGGGGAACGTCCCGTCACGTGACGACACGGGCACCGCCGTGTCCGAAAGCGAAGGTGCAAGCGTCCCGTTACGAGACGCCGTGGGCCACGTCGGGTCCAGTACAGAAGTAAACTCTGCAGCGTCCCAGGGTGAGTTAAGAGTTGATCCCGAAGTTGAGAGAATCGTAACTGAGTTAATGAATACTGGTACTTGTGCTAGGTTGGAAGGGGTTAATCAATTCGAAAATGGCGAAAACGAAGTTTTCAATCCAATAAATCATATACAGGGCAGTGTTGAATATATTGATCCCATTAACGGTTTAACTAATGTGAGAAACTCAAATTTAAATGAATATACGAGTAACTTAACCCCTTCGATACCAGCTACTTCAGCGGAAGTAACTGTGCCCTTGCCCCAGCGTTTGACTAGACAGCAAGCAAAGGCTATTAAAAGTGCCAAGCATGTGCTTCCATGGACCAATTCTGATTTCGTGAATTGTGTGACAGTGTGCATTCGGTCCATGGAAATTGAGTTCCCAGACGTTAATGATGTGATTGGCGAAGATGTGAATGCGAGTTGTTCTGATCCAAATATACAACACCATTCTGTTTTTAGTGTTCACACTCTCCCTTACATATTGGCCATGGTAAAGGATAGGCCTGAGCAAGTATTTTTGGATACAGGTTCCACTCTTAATTTGGCCGCAGCTGAAGCGTTCCCAAATGAAGCCGTGACACCTGTATCCAATGTGCAACTATCCTCTGCCTCAGGTCACATTATACCATTAGAGGGAAAGATTGTGCTTGATGTTAACTTTGCTAATATGGTTCTCCCATGTGAGTTTGTGTTAGTGAAGGGATTGGAAATGCGATTATTATTGGGAAATGCCATTTTTAGAGCTTATCACTTTAATCTGAACTATAATGACATGCAGTGTTCATTTTTCCATGACGGAAAATCTAGTGGTCCTATACCAGTCTTGTTGCAACCAGGAAATCCATTGGTAAATATGATTAAATATACTCGTACCCCAGTTTTGAGTATTGAAAGCGGAGCAAAAGACGGGTGGGTTGATCTGAATATAGCCCACACGTATTTTGTTCAATCTGAATATGACGTACCTTTAATTCACGTTTGGAAGTTACAAGCAAATGGAAGCATATACGTAGGGCCCAAATGTACACACGGTGTTCATTTAAATGATATGGAAGCACGGCTTTCAAAACTTCCGATTACGATTTACAGAGCAGCCCTTAAGAGAAAAAACTTAAGTTATGAGTTGGAAAAGCTACCAGAGGGATATAATTTAACATTATATAATTATTCTGATGAGCCTCAGGTGTTGCATGAAGGATTCACTTTAGCATATGGATATTCTTTAGATCGCCAAATTAATTCTGCTCAGGATCTGACTGATAAAGAGTTTTTGGAATATAATAGGCTTCAGAGGAAATATGAATTTGATATTTCTGAATTTCATTTCGGAGCTGGAACTCCAGAAAAATGGATCCAAAAAGCAAAAGCAATTATTTCCTCTTTTGATGATATCTGGACTAACAAAACCACTCTAATTGGTAGATTAAAAAACTATAAGGCAACAATTGCTGTGAAACCCGATGCCGAAATTGTCTACTGTAAGCCCTATAAGCAGTCTATGCAACAGCAAAATATTATGAAAACTGTTCTTACAGAGTTATTCGATGCGCGTATTATAAGAGAGTCGAATTCCCCATACTGCAGTCCTTGCATGTTGGTACCCCGTAAAACCCCTGAAGATCATACTGGAATGCCCCAAGACCCAAGTAAAGAAAAAGATAAGTATTTAGACCCAAAAAACTGGCGCTTTGTGACAGATTTTTCACAGATTAATAAAATCTTTTTGACACCAAGACAACCTGTGCCATTAATACAGGATGTCCTGGAAGAGATTGGACAGCATGACATTTTTATGTCACTGGATTTGAACCAAGCTTACTACAATCTTGAGTTAGACGAGGACTCACGGCAATATGCGTCTTTTTGCACCCCTTTTGGTCAATACGAATATTGTGTACTTGGATTCGGCCTGAGTGTCTCACCTGCCCTCTTTTCCAGAGCCTTTCAAAAGGTGCTCACGGAGCCACCAAAACTGACCCCAGAGGAAGGAATTACGTGCTATTGCGATGACGTTCATCTTTCTAGTGATAATTATGAGACTTTATTAGAAAGATTGAAATTTTTCCTGCAAAAAATTAAGAATAATAATTTAACAATCAAACCCAGTAAATCCGAGTTCTTTCTGAAGAAAATACGAATACTCGGATTTGAGCTGGAAGGGAAACAAATAAGGCCAGATCCCACTAAAATAACTTGCATTAAAAACTTTCCTGTACCCCGAAATCGGAAGGCTGTTCAAAGTTATTTAGGTTTATGTGGATTTTTTCGAAGATTTACCTTTAAATTCGCGGAACATGCAGCTCCATTAATTGAGCTTACGAAGCCATCAGTTAAATTTAATTGGAAAGCGGAGCATGAATTAGCCTTTAGGTATCTACGAGATTCCTTGTCAGAAGCAGCCTTATTAAGTATATATGATCCAGATAAACCCACTTATTTATTTTGTGATACTTCTGCAGTGGCAGTTGGGGCTATCCTTACACAAATGTCTGCTGATAACTACTTAACTCCCATCGCATTTTATAGTAAGCATTTGCAAGAAGCACAGAGGAAATATGGTTCAACTCAACTTGAATTATACGGGGCAGTTAATTCAATTGAAAGATGGAGGACATATTTAATTTTGAGAAAATTTACTGTATGTACTGACCATCATGCTCTGATTTACATTAAAACTAAAGCTAAAAAACCTTCAATAATACAGAGATATTTGCTGAGATTAGGTGATTTTTGCTTTGACCTTTTGTACAACCCTGCCCTGGTGCATATTGCTAGTGATTGCCTGAGTCGGTACCTTCCATTTGAAGTCACTCCTGAAATGTTAGTGTCTGTGGAGACTTTTGAACAGCCTTGGTTAGAACCCGCTAACGAAATAGACCCAATGGAAGAATTGCCGTTATTTATGGTAGAGCCTCATTTTAACTTGAAGAATCAACCCTCTTGTTCTTATCCTATGAGTGATTTTGAAGATGATGAAAAGGGGGGAGGAGTCTCTTCCTCTTCTCTTCCGTGGTCATCATTCGACAACAGTTATATAGAAGAAGAGGTGCCAGAAAAAGTGCATAAACGAAGAAGCGAAAGAAAATATTCCCCACTGTCTGATGAATCTGAAACTGACACTGAAGGTGCTCGATGTTTGGTCATTAAGCATGCATATATAAATTTTGTAACTGAAGATGTATTGAAAGAAGCCCAATTAAAAGATAAGTTTTGCATAGATTTGATAACTCAACTCGGAAATGATGATGATTCTTCCAGAGGTTTTATCATGCAGAAAGAAATCTTATGTAAAAAACAAAATTTAAGACTGTGTAAGTCAGCCATCCCATGCATCCCAGAGTCCCTACTCCCCCAATTACTTGAGCAAGCCCATAATGACCCAACTGCAGGCCATCAAGGATATAAGAAAGTTTATAACTCACTAAAAGAGAGGTTTTATTTCCCCAAAATGTATAAATATATTGAGAACTGGGTAAAAAGATGTGAAACTTGTCAGTTTAGGAAATGTAGAGTGAAAAGAAGAGAAGGTATGCTAACTAATATATATTTTGAGATCCCCTTTCAAGCCATCTCGTTCGATTGTTTTGGGCCCCATGCTGGCTCTGCAGGATTCAAAAGTGCTATTGTGATTCTGGATTTCACTACTAAGTTTGCCATTTGTGAGCCTCTCACAAATCAAAAAGCAAAAACTATAGCTAAAGTTTTGCTTGAAAAGGTTTTTCTTGTCTATGGAATTCCCAAAATAATAATATCTGATAGATCTCCTACCTATACTGGACAACTTTTGACCCAACTTAACAAGTTACTTGGAATAGAGCAACGATTGACAGTTGCTTTTAGACCCCTTGCAGATGGACAGTCTGAAGCCTATGTGAAAACTATTACTAGAATGTTGTTGAATTACTCTAATGATAAACAGTCAAATTGGTCAAAATATATAAGATGCTTGACATACCAGTACAATTGTTCTATACATTCTACTACTGGAATGGATCCTTTTACCCATTTGTTCAATAGAAAACCAGTCATGATATCTGAGCTAGGCTTGGATGACATAGTCCCACCCACTCACCCATTTGCATATAAGTTATATGAGGGATTAAAGGAAATTGAAAAATATACACGAGAGCATGTTAAGAAAATGCAGGCTTCCATTAAAAAACAGCATGACCAAACTCAGATTAGACCTGCCACTGTATATCAAGTGGGAGACCATGTGTTATTGGCTCACAAAGCTAATGTTGCAAAAGGTTTAAGCCCCAAATTGACAATAGGAACTAGAGGAGTCTATGAGATTGTTGAAAAAATAGGTGAAAGAGATTTGTACAGACTCAAGTTGGTTAATAAAAAGAGAGGAATAGCTCAGGCCACCTTAACTGCGAATGCTGATCAAATAACTAAGTTTCTCCCCCCAGTCGATCTTGCACCAGCTGAATAGTATGAGTTTAAGTTTAGTTCCTTCCCTTTTTGTTCCCTTTGTTTCGTTATGCGTACATTGAAGCGTACGATTGATTTGCTGCCTGAAGTTGTTGCTCTGGTAATGGTATGATTTTTAAATATAAATTGCCACCCAAGTGATGAAAAATTTTATAGTACATTTATATGGGATGTCCTGGTAAAACGATAGGGTCGCTATTTAGACCCCGAATTGCACATTAAAATGCTCCGACATTTATTCCGGGAAATCAGAAATTGTCATTTTTGAAATTCTCTGAAAATTAACCCTAAAAACATTAATTAATAATATTTACTAATAGGATATGATATATAATGCTTGAAATATGATTTCACCACCTCAAATAAGTAATGCGAATCCCTAGCTGTCCCACTTAAATAATATATACGAGCATATATACGAGTAATATTAAACGGAACATAAAGCGACCTTTAAATTCCTTGGAATCCCATTTATTCCTTGAGTATTTGAAATGTCAAATTTTCCGGTATTTTAAATCAATCTGGATATTAAAGGCTACAAAATAGGCTATTAACATTTCAAAAATATTGTATTTGAAAAACGTATAAAGTCCCTTAGGAAGTCCCTTACCCCTAAATCCCAGTGAAGTACCTTAAATACACGGTATTTAATTGTGCTTTAATGACGACTTGAAGGTACTATACCACCTGAGTACCATGTTAAAATTTAAGCTAATTCCCATGGGGAATACCCTATAAAAAGGAAGACAGAAAAATAATTGAAGAAAGTGAGAAAAACTCTTGCATGGGATCCCGTAACATGCTGAGAACGTATCAGCCACCATATTTTGACCCTACTTTGAACGTAAATAACTTAGGACATAGGAAACAAAAAGAAATTTCCAATGTAGGAATTAATTCCATGACCTTTGTGAGTATAGAAACAAATTATGAGACATTTCCAATAAAATTTACCCCTTAAAAGTTGCTCCAGCGTCAAGGACCAAAATAAAGAGAATTTAGCATGATTATTGGCTTTTGTTTCCCCAACTTTGAATTCAAATATCTCTGAAAATAAATTACTAATAAAAATTTCCAATGTAGAGATTGATATGTTGGCCCTAGAGAGCATATCCTCAAAATTTGAGTTAATTTGAACAAAATTTACCTATCCTAAAGACCTATTGAAGTACGGGTTTATGGGGCTGTAGGAAAACAGATACACAACTCCCAGTGCTGTCAAAGTTTGCTTGCGACGGAATCCCATGTCTCCATGCTTTACCTATACAATTGTTCATTGAGGGCACACAATGTGAATTCTAGGATCATATTTATTAGACCAATATAAGATTAGTTACTGAATTGATACTAACTCTTTGGAAGGTTCCAAAATTATTGAGTTACAGCCATCTTACTATGGGTGGCAGAGAAACGTATTTATCCCTTAATACTTCATTTGAGAGGACAAAAGGTGGTATGAAATTGTTAAAAGGTGGAAAGTAATATCCTAATATCATTGTAATATGAAAAATAGTACATTCTGTTAGCCTCCTAGCCACATTATAAGTCACACATGATGAGGCTAAGAAACTGACTAAAGTAAGTTACACGGTACTTGCTTGAAAGGGCAGCAAGGCTGCAATCAAACTGATTATACGGTAATCAATTTAATCCAATTTTTCTCTATGTAGGGTGATGACTATAAATCAAAGGTTATGAATCTTTGATAATATACATATATAAACATGAATTTAACAAGAATATCTAAAAATAAGCATATTCCACGAATTGTAGACCACATTTGGACCTCGTAAACCGGAAACTTGGCTTGATTCCAGGGTGGCAATATTTGGCAGCAGCAATCGTACTTAAAACCTGATTTATGTAATTTTGTACGAATATATGATATACGTAGTTCAGTTATACCAAATATCAAGCTCAGATATTTGTCCAAAAATAGAATTATTATATATGGATATGGGAGTCCGATGTTCAGAATGATGATTCTTGTGCCAAAAATCGGCACGAAAATACCCGTATATTTCAACAAGTAATAACTTTTGACAGATAGCAATAAAAACTGGATACATTTGAGTGGGATAGCAGCCAAAGACAACAAAAACCCACATGCTATTCTTGGCAAGTAACCAATATATACTCCTCTCTTTCTATTTTGCTCTATCGTCATAAAATGTATCATTTTTGGGAGAAATGTATCATTTAGTTCTGCTGTTCCAAACACAACAAAAACAGACCGCAGAAAGGAAGGGATTCTTAAGGGCAGAGTCATAAATATTTCTGGATTACGAATCCAGAAGCGTCAGATATCCTCTATCATATTAATCAACATTATTGAACAAAATATAGCTACACTATTTAATATGACAAATTTAAGAATTAATGCCATCTCTGAATAATTAATTAAACTAGAAATAGTTAATTATTCGCAAAAATTTATTAGTTGACCACTTTAAATTATAGATGATGATGCATGCACTACCGTCTGAATAAATACCTTAGTGACAGATAAGTTCATGAAATATTGATAAACAAGAAAAGCAATGAGGTATGTGAACACATACGAGCAGCACTGACAAAGATTGAGTTATGATTGATCTTTTAAAGAGTCACGGAAACCTTCTTAAACTTAAGATAAACTTAAGAATCGGTATAATTAAAATAAGAAAATACGTTCCTTAAATACTTTTGATCGCATTATTTACTATCTAAGCAGCCGGTACTCTCTCTCATGACAATAGAGACGACATGAGATTTAGTCCAGCTGTTTTTGCTGTTTTACACAAAAACGCAGCATCAGCAAATCTGACATGCCCTATGTGATAATGAATTAAACCAACTCCTTTAAATTATAGGTATGATGGAAAGATGAGTGCTTCAAGTAATCCACCTAGTTATTTTACAGTACAGGGACATGGTCCACAGTCAAAGAAAATATTAGATGGGTTAAAAGAGAAAGGATTTCAGGTGCTTCAGCAATCAAAGTATTCCGATGATAAAGGTACCTTTATTGAATTTATGTTAAGTGCACCCTCCTCTGAACAACTAAAAGATGAATATTGTGATTATGCGATAAAGGAAATATCCGAGTACTTGAGAGGCGAATTACATCCGAACTGGGGAATTTTCAAATCTGGAAATTATTTCATCTTGCAGGATCAGTGTTTTTACCGATTGTTCCAATTGTTCACAAGTACTAATGCCCCATTCACACTGGGAAAAAATTGTTCCATTCCTCCCGAATGATTTGAAAACCTTAATGTTAAACCCAACCCCAGGAGCGGAGATTATAATTGGTCACGGACATTATTCCACTAAAATACGAGTAGAATTGGCTTTGAAAGGTTATTTGGTGCTCCAGAAAACTGCAGTTTCAAATGAAGACGGCACGTATATCGAATTAATTTTACAGGACACGGTGCCTGTGGATAAAAGACTTGATTTCTGTGACTTTGCAGTGCAAGAATTGATCAATATAATCTACCAAAATGATCAATGCTATAATCCCTATAGAGGAATGTTTATGTTTAATCAGTGCTACGTAGCACGTGATCATTGTTTTGATTGGATTTTGGACACTTTTATGCACAATTTAACTCAAATAGAAGTCCCTGTGCCTACTCCAAATGCCTTATGAAGGCAGAAGAAGTGGCCGAAGTAAGGTAAAAGTACATCAAATGCAAATCCCCAATATGGCAGTACCCAAAAAGAGTTTTGTTTTCGCCCAAAATACTGAAACTAAGTTAGTGTTAGATGACAGCTTTAGTGACCAACTGAAAGCCGAATTAAATTTAAAGAAGGAGATTTGGTGCCCAGGATATGGCTATACCACCATTCAAGGACATGGTGATTGCTCTAAGAAAATTTTAGATGGATTAAAGAAAGCTGGGTTTGAAGTTCTTCAAAATTCCATTTATTCTGATAAACATGGAACTATGATTGAACACATACTGGACCTTTGTATTTCAAAATTATATTGGAGTGATTATTGTGATTTTGCGATTTCTGAGATATTGGAATGTTTTGATTGCCTTACCTTGAATCCAATCTGGGGTATAAATAAAGCTGGAACTACGTATATTTTGAATGACCTGTGTTTCAAGAGAATTCTGAACCTATACATGAGAACTCGATATAGACAGAAACTTCAAGTGAGTTATATCCATTCTTATCCCTTCACTGCACTAAAAATATTCTATATAATAGGTTAAGACATATGTTAGCATCTATAAGAACATGCTTCGATGTGCATTTTGTGGGGCAATAAACCCAAGTGTTGAAAAAAGACTTGATTGCCCACTAAACTATCAACATTTTGAGTTCTGTAAAACTACTTGTTTCATCTTATATGGAAATTACGTAAATAACAAGAGACCCAAAACAAACTTAATATTTCCTTCTGGATTTAGGAGAGATATGAAAAAGCGACTGTGTGAATTAAAAGAATCATGACCAATACCACTGAAGAAGTGTCTGTACCCTGCACTGAAGAACTGACTGAAACTGGAGCTACATTTTACAAATACGATTTGTACAAGCTTCTCTCCAGCCCCATTTTGAAAGATACCTATCTTGCTTCTTTGCTTGAAACACATCTCCCAAGATCCCATTGGGAACCGTATTGCATTTATGCCATGAAAGAAATAGTCGAATGTCACCATAGTCCCTTTTTAAGATTGGCATTTGGAATTAAGAAGAGAGGAACTCAATATGTGATCACTAACTTCTGCTATAAAAAGACGCTGCAACTGTACATTGAAAAACATCGAAGTATGCTTCGTAAGTAATATATTTGGACCGGAATAATTTTGCATGAAACAGTTCTGCCTTTTGTATTAGTTAAGTATAAATATGGAGTAAGATGCCTCCCAAATCCCTACTCGTAACTGTTAGAAATTACGAGTAAAATGATTTACAATTGTGTGAAATACGAATAACTATTAATGCAACTGCACATGCATGATATTGAGATAATGATAAGCATGTGAGAAACAGATAAGATCTGATACCAGAGTTGCAGAATCTCTCTGATTAACAATGGCCATTGTCTAGAATTATTTGGTATGAGTATAAGAATATTATGAGAAATAAATAATTATTATTGGCTGAGCAAGTCTCTGAGATGCCGTTCCCAGAAAACCGTTGCTGAGATATTGGAAACCAAACCTGTATTGTTTAAAAGAGAGATAATGTGAATGTTCCCATTATGTTTTGTAGTAATTACGCAGAAAGTTCTGTGAAGTGATTACTGAATGTGAGTACTTGATATTAAAATGTCAAGCTGACCTAATCTCTAAACGTCATCCTGACTAAGAATAAAGTCATTTGAACTACTTCAATTCCATTGATTTGATTTCCTGATCAGAAACAATTTCAACTTGATGTAATTCGGAATAATGATTGATTTTGCAGAATGTGACACCCTGTAGAGATTAACTTGATAAAATATCAGCCCTGAATGAAATATATGGCCATTGTCTCATTTAGAGCCTATAGACTCGTCAATAGACAAGTACATAAGAGGAAACATTGTAAATCTCTCCCAATACGAACGAGTATGCGACGTGTCAAAGGTTATAACATTTCAGAATTTGTGTCATTCGTCTGCCAGGGGCCTCCACTTCAGGAAGAGAATCCTGAAGACCAGAGCCGCCAGACGGAAGCCTCCGACCCGGGTGCCGGCGGATCGGCCGTCATCGACCCGTGAAAGCAGCTCGGGAAGGGACTGCCAGCAGAGATGGACGGAGAGCGACGGGACTGCAACATCGCAGAGGCGGCGCGCCTAAATCCACTCAGGTACAGGAGGGATTTAGTAATCAATAAGCATAAATGTGATGCTTATTGGAAAACGAGTGGATCCCAATTTATTGCCCACTGAGATGTCTATTCCACAATTTAAGATAAAATGGATTCGATTTTCATAGAAATATTCTTGCCATAACACACTGGATTTTGAAATAGCTGAAATGAAGTCCTTTTCTGGAGTGTGCAAAGTTTGCGCTTTTATATGTTATATAACTATAACTAGAGTTCATGCAGTTATACAGATTCACACACCAGCAGACAAAACTCATGGAGTAAGTGCTGCTAAATTTCGCCCCATTTTGCACAAAACTGTTTACCAGTCTACATTGCCTAAGGTTTACTATGCTGATTGGTCTGAGCAAGGACCAGCGATTCTTCCTGTCCATCCCAATGTGACCTCCCCCACCTTACCACCCTCATCCTATGCTTCCCGTTTCAACCAACCTCTTGGTCAACCTGGAACTAAAGCCCCATTCTCCAAATCTCAGACCTCCAAAATTGATGATTCCCAACTTAGTATCCAAGTAACCAATCAACCCCCAACCAAAGTCAGCCAGTCTACCCTGACCCACGGAACCCAAAATAGAGTTATAACATTAATTTCTGAAAATGATTTTATGTCACCTGACACACATACTGGGATATCTGGTGTTACTAGTCGTTCTTTGGAGAATGCGCCTTTACCTAATGCCTATGATACGTTTTCTCAAACTAGTAGTCAAGAATATTATTTGCCTGAAATTGTGAAAAATGATATTGAGGGTCAGATGTCAACTATTTCCATTGGAATTTGGCAACATTATTTAAAAACACGTAACTATCCCCTTCCACAGTTTTTTCAGGGCATAGAGCCAGAATGGAGGATATATACCACCTCAAATTGGCCTAAAGAGTTTTTGATTGCCTTATGGGAAAGTATTGCAGAAACTATTTTACCCTATGATCATCCAGATTATCCTCTCAAAAGCAAGCCATTGGGAATTTTGAGACTAATAACTCGTGATTTATATTCCAGATATCAAAATCTAACTTTAGAAGCTTCAAGGTATCAAAAGTTTGTGCCTTTTGAAACTGAGCTACCAGATGGCTATATTGACTATCGCTCAAGGTATATTTTTATGGGAATGGTAGACCCCGCCCAAAGTTCACACTCTCTCTATGAAGACATGAATAATAGTTCACTGATTTCCTTTTTACAGTCCATAGAAAACGTGACAGATATTCCTCCGCTTAATATGTCTAGAAGGGATGCTCGTAACTATTTACGATCATTAAGAAATGGCGTAAAAGTTGTCCGAGGTCATTTGAAAAATACTCAAGATTTCCCAAGGGGAAAAATGAGGGAAAAAAGGTCCCCAGGGGTCCTGTCCTGGTGCTGTGATGTGATGTATAGATCAGATTTGAGAGCAATGGACCTTGAAAGGCAAAAAATTGAGCATTACATGACAAGTGTCAAAACTTCCCTAACCATTGAGCAGGATGAAATCCATAAAATCCAAACTGCCATTAATGC
>Ga0209773_10000064_pt1 | contig 29101 bp, 28 predicted proteins | sample BogFormECP14_OM1_FD_188244 | JGI IMG/M metagenome (GOLD analysis project Ga0209773, IMG submission 188244) | Bog forest soil microbial communities from Calvert Island, British Columbia, Canada - ECP14_OM1 (SPAdes) (version 2) | ecosystem: Environmental > Aquatic > Freshwater > Wetlands > Bog ... | reverse complement strand
GGAGCGGCCAGCTTCAGGGACGACGGCGCCGCGTCGAGCGCAAAGAAGCCGTCCGGACCGGGCGTCGGATTCGACGTCTCGGCGCTCGCGTCGCCGGGCCAGGCCCACAGTCCGGCGGATATCCCCGCGCCCAGCAGACCTCGTCGAGTCAAAGCCATCGCGGGCCCCGTTTTCGATAATGTCCCGTTTCGAGGCAGGCCAGGCGGCGCAGAGCTTGCTGCGAGCTCCAGACCCCCCGGGCGCCTGGGCGTCGGCTCGGGGTCCGCGCGGGGAGCGTTCGCATGGGCAAGTTCTTTTCCATCGTCGGCCCGATCGTCGGCCTAGCCTTTGTCGGAGTAGCGGCGTCGCCACATGTCATAGCGGACGGAGTGGGCCGCGCAACCTTATTGGCCCTGGCGGGGGGGATATTCACAATTGCGCTTGCGGTCTATATCAGGGACTGATCGTGGAGGACCCGGACTCTCGCTTTTTTCTCTGGCGCGTGCGGCGCAAGCTGATATAGAGCGCGCCCTGTGCCAACCGCCTCTTCGAAACCGAGGAGCGCGTCGGCGCGGGCGTGGCGGAACTGGTAGACGCGCCGGATTTAGGTTCCGGTGACCAAAATCATGGGGGTTCGAGTCCCTCCGCCCGCACCATTTCGGCGCGTTGCGAGCGATTCGCCAGCGCGACGGCATAGCGAGAATTATTCGGGCGCGCGGCGGAGCGGTCGGGCGCTGATCGATGAGAGACAGGCGGTTTTGCGATGCAAGTCACCGAGACGCTGAGCCAAGGGCTGAAGCGGGAATATAGCGTCGTCGTTTCGGCCGGCGATCTGGCCTCGAAACTCGACTCGCAACTTGCCGACCTCAAGACCAAGGTCAAGATCAACGGCTTCCGCCCGGGCAAGGTTCCCATCGGCCATCTCAAGCGCGTCTATGGCCGCTCCGTGATGGCGGAGGTGGTGCAGGAGACGATCAACGCGGCGAATAAGCAGATCATGGACCAAAACGGCTTGCGTCTCGCCTTGGAGCCAAAGATCGAACTGCCGACCGAGCCCGAGGAGATCGACGCGGCGCTGGATGCGCGCGGCGACCTCAGTTTCAAGGTGGCGCTGGAAGTGCTGCCGAAATTCGAGGTCGGCGAATTGTCGGATATTTCGCTCGAACGGCCAGTGGCCGACGTCGAGGACTCGGACGTCGAAACCGCCCTTCAGCGTCTCGCGGAAACCCGTCGCGTGTACCACGCCCGACCCGGAGGCGAGCCGGCCGACCTCCATGATCGCTTGACGGTGGATTTCGTCGGAACGATCAAGGGCGAATCCTTCGAGGGCGGCAAGGGCGAGGATATCCAAGTCGTGCTGGGCTCGAACGCTTTCATCCCCGGCTTCGAGGATGCCTTGATCGGCGCGGTTGCGGGCGAACGACGCGCGGCCCAGGCGACATTCCCCGAGAACTACGCCGCTCGGGCGCTGGCGGGGCAGCAGACCGATTTCGACGTCACCGTCAAAACCGTCGAGGCGCCGGAATCGCTTGTCATAGACGAAGAATTCGCCAAGAGCCTCGGCCTCGAGTCGCTCGACGCGCTGCGTACGAACGTGCGCGACCGCATCGCGATCGACTATGCCCGCGCCTCACGCGAGAAAGTCAAGCGTAAGCTGCTCGACGAACTGGCGGCGCGCCACAAGTTCGACGTTCCCGAAGGGCTCGTGGATCAGGAATTCAACCAGATCTGGAGGCAGGTCGAAAGCGAGCAGAAATCCACCGGCCGCAGCTTCGTCGAGGACGGCACGACCGAGGAAGCCGCTCGCGCCGAATATCGTCGCATCGCCGAGCGCCGCGTCCGCCTGGGCCTGCTGCTGGCCGAGGTCGGCTCGAAAGCAGGCGTGGAAATAACCCAGGAAGAGATGACTCAGGCGCTGCTCGCCCGCGCTCGCGCCTTTCCCGGGCGGGAAAAGGAAATGTGGGATTTCTACCGCAACAATCAGCAGGCGTTCGCCGAGTTGCGCGCGCCGATTTACGAAGAGAAGGTCGTCGACCACATCCTCGGCCTCGCCAAGGTCGAGGACCGGAAGGTGACGGCCGTGGAACTGTTGAAGGCCGACGAGGACGAAAAGGTCGGGCCGGAGGCGGCGGCCGGGCCGGAGGCGGCGGCTGGGCCAGAGGCGGCGCCTGCGCCAGAGGCGGCGCCTGGGCCTGGGTCAGAGCCGTCGCCCGAGCCGGAGGCGGCGCCCGAGCGGGAGGCGGCGCCTTCGGATCCGGCGTAGGGTCCGGGTCCGTAAAGCGGCCATCTGGTCCCCCCTTTTCGCGGATCGCGCGGACGCTTATGTTAGCGTAGTTGAGGCCTGTCGAAGCTGTCGAAAGCGAGTGTCATGCGCGATCCTGTAGATTTCTACTATAATAATCTGGTGCCAATCGTCATCGAACAGTCTGCGCGCGGAGAACGCTCGTTCGACATCTTCTCGCGCCTGCTGCGCGAGCGAATTATTTTCGTGGTGGGGGCCATCGAAGATGTTTCCGCCTCGCTAGTCGTCGCGCAATTGCTCTTTTTGGAGGCCGACAATCCGAAAAAAGAGGTCGCGATGTACATCAATTCGCCGGGGGGCGTCGTGACCGCGGGATTGTCGATCTACGACACGATGCAGTTCGTACGGCCCAAGGTCACCACGATGTGCATCGGGCAAGCTGCGTCCATGGGCTCGCTGCTGCTGGCTGCCGGGGAGAAGGGGATGCGCTATGCCTTGCCCAATTCTCGCGTCATGCTGCATCAGCCTTCGGGCGGCTTTCAGGGACAAGCGTCGGATATCCAGCGCCATGCTGAAGACATCATGAAAGTCAAACGTAGGCTGAACGAAATTTACGTCCATCACACCGGTCAGAGTTACGAGATGATAGAGCGGACGCTGGACCGTGACCATTTCATGTCGGCGGAGGAATCCAAGGCCTTCGGGATCGTGGACGAGGTCACCACCAAGCGGGCGGCTGAGCCGGAAGAGCCAAAAGCTGGGTAATTGCAGGCGCTTATTGCCGAATGAGGTGACGCGGGCGCTCCCGGGAATCAGAAAGGACGCATGTGGGGCTTGCAAGGGTCTGTTCGGCGGACTTGATTTTGTCCTTGGAATGATGGTTGCTTGTCGGTTAACGGGGGTCGAACTCCCATGCTGAACGTAATCGCCGTGGGCGCCGGACGCCGAAGCGTCAGGGGTTCGAAAATCCAGACGCTACGGTTTGTTAGGGTGATATATTTAGGCTGATCCGTCGATTTACCGCCCAAATCGTATCGACTGGCGCGGCCGGAATGGAGAACTACAATGGCCAAGGCCGAAGGCGACGCCAAAAATACGCTGTATTGCTCGTTCTGCGGCAAAAGCCAGCATGAAGTGCGGAAGCTCATAGCCGGCCCGACCGTGTTCATTTGCGATGAATGCGTCGAATTGTGCATGGATATCATCCGGGAGGAAAGCAAGACCGCGCTTGTCAAGAGCAAGGACGGCATTCCCACGCCGCGCGAGATTTGCAAGGTGCTGGATGATTACGTGATCGGACAGCCGCAGGCCAAGCGCGTTCTGTCAGTCGCCGTACACAACCACTATAAGCGGCTCAACCACGCATCGAAGCACAGCGACGTCGAACTCGCAAAGTCGAACATCCTGCTGATCGGTCCGACCGGGTCGGGCAAGACGCTCCTCGCGCAGACGCTCGCGCGCATCCTGGATGTGCCGTTCACAATGGCCGACGCGACGACGCTGACCGAAGCCGGCTATGTCGGCGAAGACGTCGAGAACATCATTTTGAAACTTCTGCAAGCCTCGGATTACAACGTCGAGCGCGCACAGCGCGGCATCGTCTACATCGACGAAATCGACAAGATCAGCCGGAAGTCGGACAATCCGTCGATCACGCGCGACGTTTCGGGCGAGGGCGTTCAGCAGGCTCTGCTCAAGATCATGGAAGGCACGGTGGCGAGCGTTCCCCCGCAGGGTGGACGCAAGCATCCCCAGCAGGAATTTTTGCAGGTCGATACGACCAACATCTTGTTCATTTGCGGGGGGGCGTTTTCGGGCCTCGAGCGGATCATCTCCGCGCGTGGCAAAGGCACCTCGATTGGCTTCGCGGCCAAGGTCCAAGCGCCGGACGACCGTCGAACCGGCGAAGTCTTCCGACAGGTGGAACCCGAGGACTTGCTGAAATTCGGCCTGATCCCAGAGTTCGTCGGCCGTTTGCCCGTGATCGCGACCCTCGAGGATCTCGACGAAGACGCGCTCAAGAAAATCCTCACCGAACCGAAGAACGCGCTCGTCAAGCAGTACCAGCGGCTGTTTGAAATGGAGAATACCGATCTCTCCTTCCAGGACGAGGCGCTGAACGTCGTCGCCAAGAAGGCGATCGAACGGCGGACCGGCGCGCGCGGGCTGCGCTCGATCATGGAGGGCATTCTGCTCGACACCATGTTCGAACTGCCCGGCCTGGATGGGGTCGAACAGGTCGTGATCGGACCCGAAGTCGTCGAAGGCAAGGCGCGGCCCCTCTACATTTATTCCGAGCGCGCGGAAAAAGTCGGCTGAGCCGGGCGGGAGGCGGCGCCACCCTGCTCGGCCCCGGGCGGCGAGGGTGCTTGAAACTGGGTGCTCCGACGTCCATCTTGGCCGGTGACCGGCAAGGGTCGAAATTTTCGACCGTTCCGGTTAAGCCTTGCGGCGGGAGATCGGGCTCACAGCCTGATTCGCCATCAGAGGCGGCGGCGACGCTCACCCGTTGAGGTCGCGCGCCGTCGGCTATTGAAGGCTTGGAGCTCGGGGCGAGTCAGCGCTGGCGCCCGAGCGGTCGCAAACAGGATCGTCCATGACCAGTAATCGCAAGACCATCAGCCCCGGCTCCGTCGACGCATATCCGGTTCTTCCGCTGCGCGACATAGTGGTTTTCCCGCACATGATCGTGCCGTTGTTCGTCGGCCGCGAGAAATCCATTCGCGCTCTCGAGGAGGTCATGAAGGCGGACAAGGCGATTTTGTTGGCGACGCAGCAGAACGCCGCCGACGACGATCCCGCGACCGACGCGATATTCACCACCGGAACGTTGGCCCGTGTCCTGCAACTGCTCAAGCTGCCCGACGGCACTGTCAAGGTGCTGGTCGAAGGGGCCGCGCGCGCGCGCATCAGGCGCTACTTGCCAGCCGAGGGTTATTACGCGGCCGAGGCCGAGGCGATCGCCGACGATCCGATCGAGGCGATCGAAGCGGAGGCGCTCTCTCGCTCGGTGCTCTCCGAATTCGAGAATTACGTCAAACTCAACAAGAAGATTTCACCCGAAGTGGTCGCCGCGGTCACTCAGATCGAGGATTACGGCAAGCTCGCCGATACGATCGCCTCCCATTTGGCGGTGAAGCTGGCGGACAAGCAGGCGATTTTGGAAATTCATTCGATCGCCAAGCGGTTCGAGAAGTGTTTGGCGCTGATGGAGAGCGAGATCTCGGTGCTTCAGGTCGAGAAGCGCATCCGGACGCGCGTCAAGCGTCAGATGGAGAAGACGCAACGCGAGTATTATCTCAACGAGCAGATGAAAGCGATCCAGAAAGAACTCGGCGACGAGGACGGCAAGGACGAAATGTCCGAGCTCGAAGCGCGCATCAAGGGCACCAAGCTGACCAAGGAGGCGCGCGAGAAGGCGCTCGCCGAGCTCAAGAAGCTGCGCCAGATGTCGCCGATGTCCGCGGAAGCGACGGTTGTGCGGAATTACCTGGATTGGCTGTTGTCGATTCCGTGGCAGAAGAGGTCGAAAATCAAGAAGGACCTGCCGGCGGCGCAGGCGCTTCTCGACGCCGATCACTTCGGCCTGGAAAAGGTCAAGGACCGGATCGTCGAATATCTGGCCGTGCAGCAGCGCGCCAATAAGCTGACCGGGCCCATCCTCTGCCTCGTCGGGCCCCCCGGCGTGGGGAAGACCTCGCTCGGCAAGTCGATCGCCAAGGCGACGGGCCGGGAGTTCGTGCGAATGTCGTTGGGCGGCGTGCGCGACGAAGCCGAGATTCGCGGACATCGGCGAACCTACATCGGCTCGATGCCCGGCAAGGTCATCCAATCGATGCGCAAGGCCAAAAGCTCCAATCCCCTGTTTCTGCTCGACGAGGTCGACAAGATGGGAATGGATTTCCGCGGCGATCCGTCGTCAGCGTTGTTGGAGGTTCTCGACCCTGAGCAGAACGCCTCGTTCAACGATCACTATCTCGAGGTCGATTACGATCTTTCGAGCGTGATGTTCGTCACGACGGCCAACACGCTCAACATTCCGCCCGCGCTGATGGACCGGATGGAGATCATCCGAATCGCCGGCTATACGGAGGACGAGAAAATCGAAATCGCCAAACGCCACCTGTTGCCCCATTCGATGACCAAGCACGGTCTCGACGCGAAGGAATTCGATGTCGACGACAGCGCTCTGATGGAGCTGGTGCGTCGCTACACTCGCGAGGCCGGCGTTCGCAACCTCGAGCGGGAGATTTCGAATCTCTCGCGGAAGGCGGTCAAGGAGATCCTCACCAACAAGAAAAAGAGGATCGACGTCACCGCCAAGAACGTCGCGGATTTTCTCGGCGTGCCGAAGTATCGATACGGCGAGATCGAGGCGGATGATCAGGTCGGCCTGGTGACGGGTCTGGCGTGGACCGAGGTCGGCGGCGAACTGCTGACGATCGAAGGCGTGATGATGCCCGGCAGGGGCCGCATGACGGTGACCGGCAATTTGAAGGATGTGATGAAGGAATCGATTTCGGCCGCGGCGTCATATGTGCGTTCGCGTGCTGTCGATTTCGGGATTGAGCCTCCCCTGTTCGACAAGCGCGACGTTCACGTTCACGTTCCCGAGGGCGCCACGCCGAAGGACGGGCCGTCGGCGGGCGTGGCAATGGCGACCGTGATCGTCTCGATGCTCACGGGAATTCCGGTCAAGCGCGACATCGCCATGACGGGCGAAATCACGTTGCGCGGCCGCGTCCTACCGATCGGCGGCCTCAAGGAGAAGCTGCTCGCCGCTCTGCGCGGCGGCATCAAGAAGGTGCTGATTCCCGAGGACAACGCCAAGGACTTGGCCGATATCCCTAATTCGGTCAAGAACGGGCTCGACATCGTCCCGGTCTCTCGGATGGAGGAGGTGCTCGCACACGCCCTGATACGTCAGCCCAAGTCGATCGTTTGGGAGGAGGACCGCAAGGCGCCGGCGGCGCCGATCGCGGGAGATGACGACGCGGCTGGCATCGTCGCACACTGACCCTGGCCCCCTTGTTGCAATAGGGCCGCGAATCCTCGGATTCGCGGCCTTTTTTTTGTCAACTGAGCGAAAATCGTAGACAAACCCTGGTTTTTTGGGCTTCGGGCTCCGGCGAGCCTTGCGTTTCCAACGCACATTGGCGAGCTATGGTTCACCCCAGGCGTCGATTCGCTGACACATGTGTGAAGGCGGCGGGCGGCCAATCGCGGGATAAGCGGGCGACGTCGCGGCAGCGTCGCGCAAGGCAGAGGAGAGGCCAAATGAATAAACTCGAGCTCGTCGAACACATCGCCAAGGAGGCGGAATTGACGAAGGTCAGCGCCGCGACGGCGCTCGAGGCCGTGCTCGACGGCATCGCCAAATCGCTCAAGAAAGGCGACGAAGTCCGATTGGTCGGCTTCGGCACCTTCTCGGTGCGCGAGCGCGCCGCCGGCAAAGGCCGCAATCCGGCCACCGGCAAGGAGATCAAGATCGCGGCCTCGAAGAACGCGCGCTTCAAAGCCGGCGCCGCCCTGAAGGCGAGCTTGAATACGAAGAAGGCGGCGAAAAAGTAAGGCCGCCAAAAAAGCGTCGGGAAGCCATGAAATCGGCGGGAGCGGGTGCGACGAGAGCGCCCTTTCCCGGTGGCGGGCACGTGGGTTGACCTGTTCGGCCGAGAAGGGACGTCACGTCGAGAGGACGTGATGACGACAGGGCTTGGCCTCGTGCGGCCGAAAGTATAGTGTTGACGTGGGAACCGGCGCCATTCACACGGCCGGAGAAGGGTGGTTAGCTCAGTTGGTAGAGCATCTCGTTTACACCGAGAGGGTCGGCGGTTCGAGACCGTCACCGCCCACCACTCTGTGCGTTGCGACGGCGCTGCGCCTCGCGTTCTTCCGGCATGGGCTCGCCGTGCTACTCGCGATGCTCGCCGTGTCGCTCGTCGCCCCGGCGGCGCGCGCCCAGCAGAACCCGATGAGATTTCGCGTGGCGCGAATGGGCTCTGCCAACTGCGGCGCCAAATGCCCGCAAGTCGTCGTGGCGGAAGGCGTAATCGAGGAAGGCACGCCGCTCGAATTCATTGATTTCATGCGGACCGCCGCTAATGCCTCCGGCTTGCGTAGCGTGGTATTTCTGAATTCGCCGGGCGGCAATGTCGTGGCCTCGATGGAGCTGGGGATGGCATTTCGCCAGCTGCACGTCGCCGCCGTCATCGCCGGCTTCGGCAACGACGGCGCGGAATCGGGCCCGGTCGCCGGCGAATGCGCGTCTGCCTGCGTCTACGCGTTCATGGGAGCGGTTCGCCGCGTGGCGCCTCCGGTCAGTCGCCTCGCCCTGCACAAGATGTCCGTGACCCTCTCCGGCGAGGGCGAAGACACCGGCGTCTATCGGCGTTTCGCGGACCCGCAGATGGTTTCTCTGCTCTCGCATTACGCCGCGCGCATGGGGGTGAGTCCCGATGTCGTCCGCACCGCCGAAGGGCTTCTGCCCGATCACGTTCTAATACTGAGCGCGAAGTCAATTGCGCGCTGGCGACTGGCGGTGCCTCGATTGTAGGCGCGGGGCGAACCCTCTGGGACTGCGCGGCGCGCTTGACTCGCTTAGCGTCGTGGCCTATCCGGCTCGCGCAACGGGGGAGTAGCTCAGTTGGTTAGAGCGCCGGCCTGTCACGCCGGAGGTCGCGGGTTCAAGTCCCGTCTCTCTCGCCACCGTTTGCGCCTGCGCCGGGCGATCGAAATTCTGCCGGCAAGACGTGAATCGCGGCGTTTGCAGCGCCGCCGATAATCAAAAATTGGTATCGGCGCGTTTCGTCTTGCAAGCTACGCTGCGCTGCGATACGCCTGCCGCCGTCCCGACGCGGTGGCGTCCGCTTCGCGTCCGAGAAGCGATTCCCGGCGAAGCCACCGATTCCAAATTCAGGCGCGGGGGCGTTGCGCCAGGAATCCCAGGACAGGCCCGCGGTCGTTTCGAACGTGGGCCAGTCGACGACAAGGAGGCCCTGTGCCGAGCCTGATTTCCGATTATCTCCCCCTCGTCGTCTTCATCGCGCTGGGAGCGCTCATCAGCGGCGTCCTGCTCGTCGCGCCGTTTCTGGTCGCTTACAAGAGTCCCGACGCGGAGAAATTGTCCGCCTACGAGTGCGGTTTCAATCCGTTCGACGACGCCCGGATGAAGTTCGACGTGCGCTTTTATCTTGTCTCGCTGTTGTTCATCATCTTTGATCTCGAAGTCGCCTTCCTCTTTCCCTGGGCGCTGGCGTTTCACGACATCGGCGCCTACGGCTTCTGGTCGATGATGCTCTTCCTCGGAGTTCTCACGATCGGCTTCGTCTACGAATGGAACAAAGGAGCGCTGGAATGGGACTGAACCCAGGTTCCTTGGTCGCGCCCCGTCCGCACGGTGTTCTCGATCCCGCCACGGGCAAGCCGGTGGGCGCGAGCGATCCGTTTTTCGGGAACGTCAGCGACCAGCTCGCGGACAAGGGTTTTCTCGTCACCTCCACTGATGACCTGATCCAATGGGCGCGCACGGGCTCGCTGATGTGGATGACGTTTGGCCTCGCGTGCTGCGCGGTCGAAATGATGCAGCTTTCGATGCCGCGGTATGACGTCGAACGATTTGGCTTCGCACCGCGTGCGAGCCCGCGCCAGTCCGACGTGATGATCGTGGCGGGCACGCTGACCAACAAGATGGCCCCGGCCCTGCGTAAGGTCTACGACCAGATGCCGGAGCCGCGCTACGTGATTTCGATGGGCTCTTGCGCCAACGGCGGCGGCTATTATCACTATTCGTATTCGGTCGTGCGTGGCTGCGATCGCATCGTGCCGGTGGACATCTACGTGCCGGGCTGCCCGCCGACAGCGGAGGCGCTGCTTTACGGCGTCTTGATGTTGCAAAAGAAAATCAGGCGCACGGGGACGATCGAAAGGTGAACCTCTTTTGTCGCGACGCGGCAAGAGGCCGCGCTCGCGGGTGAGGGGGTGAGAGCGACCCGACTTCAATCGAGGCTTCATGGACGCAGCGTTGAAATCCGTCGGCGACAAGGCTTTGGCGGCGCTTCCCGGCGCGGTTCTCGGCGCGCGCCAGGCTTATGGCGAATTGATGCTGACGGCCGAGGCCGCGCGCATCGTCGATGTCATCACTTTCTTGCGGGACGATCCCGCCTGTCAGTTCTTCTGCTTCATCGACCTCAGCGGGGCGGACTATCCCGAGCGCGAGAAGCGGTTCGAAATCATCTATCAGTTGCTCTCGCCCAAGCTCAACCAACGCGTCCGGGTGACGATCGCGACCGACGAGGCGACGCCGGTGCCGTCTACCGTCTCCGTATTTCCCGCTGCCGATTGGTATGAGCGTGAGGTCTATGACTTTTTTGGCGTCATGTTCGACGGCCACCCCGATCTGCGCCGGATCCTGACCGACTACGGTTTCGACGGGCATCCCCTGCGCAAGGATTTCCCGATGACCGGCTTCGTGGAGGTTCGTTACGACGACGAGGAAAAGCGCGTCCGCTACGATCCGGTGCGGCTGACGCAAGAGTTCCGGCAATTCGATTTTCTCAGTCCTTGGGAGGGTCCGCCTTTGCCGGGGGATGAGAAGGCGAAGTGATTGGGGAATAGGCAGTGGGCAGTAGGCAGTGGGCGAGATCAAGTCGTACCGCGATCTCAAAGTCTGGCAGGATGGAATGACGCTCGTGGTAGACTGCTATCGCTTTTCCAAAGAGGTCCCGAAAGAGGAACTCTTTGGTTTGACGTCACAGTTGCGCCGAGCGGCGGTGTCGATTCCCGCCAATATCGCCGAGGGTTACGGCAGGGACAGCGGCGGGTCCTACGTCAATTTCCTGAAGACTGCACAAGGATCGTTGAAGGAATTGGAGACGCATTTGATTTTGGCGCAGCGCCTGAAGTTCGGAAATTTCGACTTGGCCGAGCAACTACTCGCGCGCTGTGAGTCCGTCGGGCGAATGCTGCACGCGCTCATTCGAAGCCTTCAACGCTCAATGGAGCGCTGAGATGAGCCGACGCATGCAAACCGCTCGCAGCGCCTACTGCCTCCTGCCCGTTGCCTACTGCCAAAAAAGGTCACGTCCATGACCGAACAGAACCTCCGCACCTTCTCGGTAAACTTCGGTCCGCAGCATCCCGCCGCGCACGGCGTGCTCCGGCTCGTGCTGGAACTCGACGGCGAATTGGTCGAGCGGGTGGATCCGCATATCGGCCTGCTGCATCGCGGCACCGAGAAGCTGATGGAGGCGCGAACCTATCTGCAGAACGTGCCCTATCTCGATCGGCTGGATTATGTCGCGCCGATGAACCAGGAACACGCCTACGCGCTGGCGGTCGAGCGCCTGCTCGGGATCGCCGCGCCGCGCCGCGCCCAGCTCATCCGCGTCCTCTATTGCGAGATCGGCCGCGTTTTGTCGCATATGCTCCAGATCACGACAGCGGCGAACGACGTCGGCGCGATGACCCCGATTCTCTGGGGGTTCGAGGAGCGCGAGAAGCTGATGGTGTTCTACGAGCGCGCAAGCGGCTCGCGCATGCACGCGGCTTACTTCCGTCCGGGCGGCGTCCACCAGGATCTACCGCGCAAGCTGGTCGACGACATTGAGGCCTGGTGCGGTCCGTTCCTCGGGATCTGCGACGATATCGAGACCTTGCTCACCGGAAACCGCATCTTCAAGCAGCGCAACGTCGACATCGGCGTCATCAAGCTGGCGGATGCCTGGGCATGGGGCTTTTCCGGCGTGATGGTGCGCGGCTCCGGCGCATCATGGGACCTGCGCAAGGCGCAGCCTTACGAATGCTACGAGGAAATGGATTTCGACATTCCTGTCGGCAAGAACGGCGACTGCTACGACCGCTATCTCATCCGCATGGAGGAGATGCGCCAGTCGGTCAAAATCATGCGACAGTGCTGCGAGAAGCTGAACGCGCCCGACGGCGAAGGGCCGGTGAAGACGGACGACGGCAAGATCGCACCGCCGAAGCGCGGCGACATGAAGCGCTCGATGGAAGCGCTGATTCATCATTTCAAGCTCTACACCGAAGGCTACAAGGTGCCCGCGGGCGAGGTCTATGCCGCGGTCGAGGCGCCGAAGGGCGAATTCGGCGTCTATCTCGTCGCCGACGGCACCAACAAACCCTACCGCGTCAAGCTGCGCGCGCCAGGATTCGCGCATCTACAGGCGATGGATTTCCTCTGCCGAAAGCACATGCTCGCCGACGTCAGCGCAATTCTGGGCTCGCTGGATATTGTGTTTGGCGAGGTGGACCGGTGAGGGAGAGGCCCCAATGAGCGTCCGTCGTCTCGCCGAAATTCAGCCCGACAGTTTCGAATTCACGTCTGACAACGAGGCGTGGGCGCGACAGGAGATCGCGAAGTATCCGCCCGGCCGACAGGCCTCGGCGGTGCTAGCGCTGCTCTGGCGCGCGCAGCAGCAGAACGGGTACTGGCTGCCGCGTCCCGCAATCGAAAAGGTCGCTCAGATGCTCGCGTTGCCCGCGATGCGCGTGCTCGAGGTCGCCACTTTCTACACGATGTTCAATCTTTCGCCGGTCGGACGCTATCACGTGCAGCTGTGCGGCACGACGCCATGCATGTTGTGTGGGGCCGAGGCGATCAAGGAGGTTTGCCGGAGCGTCATCGGTAACGAGCGTCGAGTCAGGGCCGACGGCGCTTTCTCGTGGGTGGAGGTGGAGTGCCTGGGCGCCTGCTGCAACGCGCCGATGGTGCAGATCAACGACGATTATTACGAGGATCTGACGCCGGAGAATTTCGCGAAATTGCTCGACGACCTCGCGGCGGGACGCCCGGTGAAGACGGGATCGCAGACCGGGCGCGTCGGCTCCGAGCCGGTCGGCGGGCTGACTTCGCTGACGACGCTCTATGGCGTCGATGGTCATAGCGGCCCCGGCGTCGCGGGCGCCCCGCCGGTCGCCAACGACGATGGGCCGACCGCGCCCAATAACGTTTGAGGATGCACGATGCTCGAGGATAAAGACCGCATCTTCACCAATCTCTACGGCTTGGGCGACGTCAGCCTGAAAGGCGCCCGCGCGCGCGGACAATGGGACAATACGAAAGCGCTGATCAACAAAGGGCGCGATTGGGCCGTCAGCGAGATGAAGGCTTCAGGTCTGCGCGGTCGCGGCGGAGCGGGCTTTCCGACCGGCCTCAAATGGTCGTTCATGCCCAAGACGATCGACCCCCAGCGCCCGCATTACCTCGTCGTCAACGCTGACGAATCCGAACCCGGCACCTGCAAGGACCGCGAGATCATGCGGAACGATCCGCATACCCTCGTCGAAGGCTCATTCATCGCTTCGTTCGCGATGGGCGCACAGGCGGCCTACATCTACGTTCGCGGCGAGTATATCTTGGAGCGCAAGCGCCTGCAGGCGGCGGTCGACGAGGCCTATGAGGCGAGGCTGATCGGCAAGGACAATATCCACGGGTGGCCGTGCGACATTTATGTCCATCACGGCGCGGGCGCCTACATCTGCGGCGAAGAGACCGCGATGCTGGAGTCGCTCGAGGGCAAGAAGGGCATGCCGCGCATGAAGCCGCCCTTTCCCGCGAACGTGGGCCTCTATGGCTGCCCGACGACGGTCAACAACGTCGAGTCGATCGCGGTCGCGCCGACCATCCTGCGACGTGGCGCCGCGTGGTTTTCGAGCTTCGGGGCGCCGAACAATGTCGGCACCAAGCTGTTCTGCGTGTCCGGCCACGTCAACAAGCCGTGCAACGTCGAAGAGGCGATGTCGATTCCGTTCCGTGAGCTGATCGAGAAACATTGCGGCGGCGTGCGCGGCGGTTTCGACAATCTGCTCGCCGTCATTCCCGGCGGCTCGTCGGTTCGCTTGGTGCCTGCCGCGCAGATCGTCGATACGCCGCTGGATTTCGATTCGCTCGCCAAGCTGCGCTCGGGGCTGGGCACCGCGGCCGTCATTGTCATGGACAAGTCGACCGACATCATCCGCGCAATCACCCGTCTCTCCTACTTCTACATGCACGAGAGTTGCGGCCAATGCACGCCGTGCCGCGAGGGGACCGGCTGGATGTGGCGCGTGATGACACGCATGGGCGAGGGCCGGGCGCAAAGGAAAGAAATCGACATGCTGCTCGACGTCACCAAGCAGGTCGAGGGCCACACGATCTGCGCGCTCGGGGACGCCGCGGCCTGGCCGATCCAGGGTCTGATCGCTCATTTCCGGCCCGAGATCGAAAAGCGCATTGATCAGTACGCGGCCAACCCACATAGCGACGCCGTGCGCGTGGCGGCGGAGTAGCGGGCGATGCTTCCTCGGATTGAAGGGTTCTCGACTTTCGCGGCCTTTCCGCCTGGCAAAGCCGTTCCCTTGCCGGCGGGGTAGGAGGGATGGCGGAGGAGCCGGACAATGTCGTCCAGGCGCTGCTGCGCGAAATTCGCGCGACGCAGCTTGAGCATTCGGCGAACCTGGAAGCGCTGCAAGCGCGTTCGCAGCGCATCGAAAAGCAGTTGGAAGAATTACATGCGCGGCTCGAGCAGATGAAACAGGGCGCGACTTACGACGATTTGTTTTCGGAACTGGAGAGAATTCTGGCGAACGAGCAGCCGAAATGACTTGCTTCGAAGGGACCTATCCAACAGGAATCAGACGCGTAGCGGGGGCGTCGATATGAAGATCGAACGTGCAAAACATCGTCTCGACGTTCATAAAGCCGATCTCTCTGGGTCGCGCTTCGAAGACGTGAATCTGTCCGGCTGCGACTTTCATGACGTCAACATGTCGGGCTGCTCGTTCGACGACATCAATATGTCGGGCTGGCGCATTCATAACGTCAACCTCGCCGGGCTCAGGATCGAGAAGGCCAATCTGGCGGGCGCCATCATCGACGGAATTGCGGTCACCGACATGCTCGAGTATTGGCGAGCGGGCCATGAGGCGAAGGGCGAATGAGCAAGATCGTCATCGACGGCAAGGAAATCGACGTTCCCGCCGAATACACGCTGCTTCAGGCCTGCGAGATGGCCGGCGCCGAGGTGCCGCGCTTCTGCTTTCATGAGCGGCTGTCGATCGCCGGCAATTGCCGCATGTGCCTCGTCGAGGTCAAGGGCGGCCCGCCGAAACCGACGGCGTCCTGCGCAATGGCGGTGAAGGATTTGCGGCCGGGGCCGAAGGGCGAGCCGCCCGTGGTCGAAACCAATTCGCCGATGGCGCGCAAAGGGCGCCAGGGCGTGATGGAGTTCCTGCTGATCAATCATCCTCTGGATTGCCCGATCTGCGACCAGGGCGGCGAGTGCGATCTGCAAGATCAGGCGATGGCCTATGGCGTCGACAGCTCGCGCTATCGTGAGAACAAGCGCGCGGTCGAGGACAAATATCTCGGCGCGCTCGTCAAAACCTCGATGAACCGCTGCATCCAATGCACGCGCTGCGTGCGATTCGCGACCGAGGTCGCGGGCGTCCCCGAACTCGGCGCGATCGGTCGCGGCGAAGACATGGAGATCACCTCCTATCTCGAGCATGCGCTCACCTCGGAATTGCAGGGCAATGTCGTCGATCTCTGCCCGGTCGGGGCGCTGACTGCGAAGCCGACCGAGTTTCATGCGCGCTCGTGGGAATACTCCAAGACCGAGTCGGTCGACGTGATGGACGCACTCGGTTCGGCGATCCGGATCGACTCGCGCGGCCGTGAAGTCATTCGCATTCTGCCGCGCATCAATGAGGCGATCAACGAGGAGTGGATTTCCGACAAGACCCGGCACGTCGTCGACGGCCTCAAGACCCAGCGCCTCGACCGCCCCTATGTGCGCATCGACGGCAAGCTGACGCCCGCGACTTGGCCGCGCGCCTTCGCGGCCATCGCCGCCAAGGTGAAGGCCACAAAACCCGAGCGCATCGGCGCGCTCGCGGGCGATCTCGCGAGCGTCGAGGAGATGTTCGCCTTGAAGGGCCTGATGGAGAGGCTCGGCGCCGCCAGCGTCGATTGCCGCCAGGACGGCTCGAAGCTCGATCCCAAGTGGGGCCGCGCGTCCTACCTCTTCAATTCGACCATTGCGGGAATCGACGCGGCCGATGCGATCATGATCATCGGCTCGAACCCTCGGCTGGAGTCGCCCGTGCTCAATGCGCGCATCCGCAAGCGCTGGCTCAAGGGCGACTGCCTGATTGGCGTCGTCGGCGAAAGGGCCGACCTCACCTACGGCTATAATTACCTCGGCGCTGGGCCGGACTCGCTCGCCCGCTTCGCCGATCACCCGCCGGCCAACAAGACCAAACCCATGTTCATACTGGGCGCTGGCGCCTTCGCGCGACCCGACGGCGCGGCCATCCTTGCCCTCGCGGCCAAGGCTGCGGTCTCGCTCGGCGTCGTCAAGGAAGGCTGGAACGGCTTCAATGTGCTGCACAGCGCCGCATCGCGGGTCGGCGGCCTCGATCTCGGGCTCGTTCCGGGCGCAGGCGGCCTGGACGCCAGGTCGATGGTCGAGTCTGGCGCGCTCGACGTGCTCTTCAATCTCGGCGCCGACGAAATCGAAATCCAGCCCGGCGCGTTCGTCGTCTATATCGGCACCCATGGCGACAAGGGCGCGCATCGCGCCGACGTGATTCTGCCCGGCGGCGCCTATACCGAAAAGACGGGAACTCATGTCAACCTGGAAGGCCGACCGCAATTCGCAGAGCGCGCTATATTCCCTCCCGGCGACGCCCGCGAAGACTGGGCGATCCTGCGCGCGCTTTCCGAGGCGGTCGGCGCGAAGCTGTCGTTCGATTCGCAGAGCCAGTTGCGCGCCGCGCTCGCGCGCGCGCATCCCCATCTCGCCCAGATCGATGTCGTCACGCCGGCCGACGGCTCGGTGATCGCCGGCATCGGCGGCGCCGGCGAACTCGGCTCGGCGCCGTTCGCGTCGCCGGTTTCCGACTTTTACCTCACCAACCCGATCGCGCGGGCCTCTCGCGTCATGGCCGAGTGCTCGGCCTTGGCGAAGGACCGCTTCGCCCGCGCCGCGGAATAGGATCCGAAATGACCAGCGCCACTCCCACCCGACCCACGCAGGAACGATCGCCGCTCGTCGTCATCGGTCTTGTCGCCCTGGCGGCGATCGTGGTCGTCGCGCTGTTGGTGTGGGCGTTCTTCGCCAGCGGCTTGGCGGACCGGATCGACGACTGGATGCATGACACGGCGATCGGTTCTTTCGTTCGCTACGTGTTGGAGAGCCTGGTGCTGCTCGTCTGCGTGCTGCTGTCCTCGGCGGTGATGATCTACGCCGAGCGCAAGATCTGGGCCGCCGTGCAATTGCGACGCGGCCCCAACGTGGTCGGGCCGTGGGGCGTGCTGCAACCTTTCTCGGATCTCCTCAAGTTCGTCTTCAAGGAGCCGGTGATTCCGGCAGGCGCCAACAAGGGCGTGTTCATCCTCGCGCCTTGGGTTGGCGTGGCGCTCACCTTGGCGGCATGGGCTGTCATGCCGGTCAGCGACGGATGGGTAGTGGCGAATATCAACGTCGGCGTGCTCTATCTGTTCGCCATCTCGTCGCTCGGCGTATACAGCATCATCATGGCCGGCTGGGCGTCGAATTCGAAATATCCCTTCATGGCGGCGCTGCGTTCCGCCGCGCAAATGGTCTCCTACGAAGTCTCGATCGGCTTCGTCCTCGTCACCGTGCTGCTGTGCGCGGGTTCGTTGAACCTTTCCGACATCGTGCGCGCGCAGGATACCCGTCTCGGCCTGCTTGGATGGTACTGGCTGCCGCTGTTGCCGATGTTCATCATCTTTTTCGTCTCGGCGCTGGCGGAGACGAACCGGGCGCCGTTCGATCTGGTCGAGGCCGAATCCGAATTGGTTGCCGGCTATGCGGTCGAGTACTCGGCCTCGCTGTATATGCTGCAGTTCCTCTCGGAGCTCGTCGCCGTGATGTCGATGTCGGCGTTCACGACGGTGCTGTTCCTCGGCGGCTGGCTGTCGCCGATTCCGTTCCCGCCCTTCACCTGGGTGCCGGGCGTGATCTGGTTTCTCATCAAGGCCTGGAGCGTCGTCTTCATGTTCTCCATGGTGAAAGCTTTCGTGCCGCGCTATCGGTACGACCAGTTGATGCGGCTCGGCTGGAAGGTGTTCCTACCAATCTCGATCTTCATGGTGGTCGCCGTGGCGGGGGTATTGGAAGCGACTGGGTGGGGCGCGCACTACTGAGGGACGCGATGTCCCTCGCTCGATTTCTCCGTGGAGAATTGCGATGGCGATTAGGTTGGATCAAGCCGCGCGCTCGCTGTTCCTGAGCGAGTTCCTCGCCGCGTTCGCCCTTTCCGTACGCTATATATTCAAGCCGAAGGCGACTCTGAACTACCCTAATGAGAAGTCGCCGATTTCGCCGCGGTTTCGCGGCGAACACGCGTTGCGCCGCTATCCCAACGGCGAGGAGCGTTGCATCGCTTGCAAGCTCTGCGAGGCGATCTGTCCCGCGCAGGCGATCACGATTGAGGCTGGACCGCGCCGCAACGACGGCACGCGCCGCACCACTCGCTACGACATCGATATGGTGAAGTGCATCTATTGCGGCATGTGCCAGGAGGCCTGTCCCGTGGACGCGATCGTCGAAGGCCCGAATTTCGAGTTCTCGACCGAGACGCGCGAGGAATTATACTACGACAAGGATCGTCTGCTCGCAAACGGCGATCGCTGGGAACGTGAAATCGCACGCAATATCGCAATGGACGCGCCGTATAGGTGAAAGCCCCCCTCTCCCGCCCTTGCGGGAGAGGGGTTGGGGTGAGGGCGGTGCGAATTACGACGCCCCTCATCTGGCGCCATAGGGCGTCAGAAGAACGCCCGTCCTTCGACGGGCTATCGCGCCACCTTGTCCCGCAAGGGCGGGAGAAGGAAAGAAGCAGGGAACAAACGATGCAAGCCGACGCGATATTCTTCTGGCTCTTCTCGACGGTGCTGATCCTGTCCGCGCTGGCGGTGATTCTCGCGAAGAATCCTGTGCATTCCGTGCTTTTCCTCATTCTCGCCTTCGTCAACGCCGCGGGCCTGTTCCTGCTGATGGGCGCCGAGTTCCTCGGCTTCATGTTGATCGTCGTCTATGTCGGCGCGGTCGCAGTGCTGTTCCTCTTCGTCGTGATGCTGCTCGACGTAGACTTCGCCGAATTGAAGCAGGGCTTTGTGCAATATCTGCCGATCGCCGGGCTGATCGCGCTCTGCGTGGCAGCCGAACTCGGTTACGCCGCCGTGCAATGGACGCGCTCCTCGACCGCCGCGGCCGCCGCCACGCCGGCGGGCACTATCTCCAACACCGCCGCGCTTGGGCGTGTCCTCTATACGCATTATTTCTTCTTCTTCCAGGCTGCCGGCTTCATCCTGCTCACCGCCATGATCGGGGCGATCGTCCTGACTTTGCGTCATAAGGTGGGCGTCAAGAGGCAGGATATATCCGATCAGGTCGCGCGGACGCCGGCGACGGGTGTCGAACTGCGCAAAGTCGCTTCGCGCGCCGGAATTTAGGGGATACCAGCCCATGGCAATCGGCCTCAGCCACTATGTGACGCTTGCGGCGATCCTGTTCACGATCGGGATCGCGGGCATCATCCTCAACCACAAGAACATCATCATTATCCTGATGTCCGTCGAACTGATCCTGCTTTCGGTCAACATCAATCTCGTCGCGTTTTCGACGCAGTCGGGCGATCTGACGGGCCAGGTGTTCGCTTTGTTCATTTTGACGGTGGCGGCGGCGGAGGCGGCGATCGGTCTCGCCGTTCTCGTCGCCTATTACCGCAACCGCGGCTCGATCGCGGTCGAAGACATCAATGCGCTGAAGGGCTGAGACGGGAATGTTCTACGACCTCATCGTCTTCCTTCCCCTTCTCGGCTTCCTGATCGCAGGCCTGTTCGGGCAGCAGATCGGCGCGCGAAATTCCGAGCTGGTCACCACGGGCCTGCTCGGCTTCTGCGCCCTGCTGTCGTGGATCGCCTTCTTCACGGTCGGCTTCGGCGGGCAGGAGCATGCCGAAATCGTGCCGGTTGCGAATTGGTTCATTTCCGGCAAGCTCTCGGTCCCCTGGTCCTTGCGCATCGACACGCTGACGGTGGTGATGCTCGTCGTCGTGAACACCGTCTCCTTCCTCGTGCATCTCTATTCGATCGGTTACATGGCCGAGGATCCGAGCCGGCCACGCTTCTTCGCATATCTCTCGCTGTTCACCTTCTCCATGCTGATGCTGGTGACGGCGGACAATCTCGTCCAGATGTTCTTCGGCTGGGAAGGCGTCGGGCTCATGTCCTATCTGCTGATCGGGTTCTGGTACGAGAAGCCCTCGGCCAACGCGGCCGCGATCAAGGCCTTCGTCGCCAACCGCGTCGGCGACTTCGGCTTCTCGCTTGGCATTTACCTGGTCTTCCAGCTCACCGGCTCCGTGAGTTTCGAACGGGTGTTCGCCGCCGCGCCCGGCCTCGCCGGCCAGTCCTATCACCTCTGGGGTCTTGACGCCGACAAGCTGACCTTTGCTTGCTTGCTGCTGTTCATGGGCGCGATGGGCAAGTCGGCGCAGTTCTTGCTGCATACCTGGTTGCCAGACGCGATGGAGGGGCCGACGCCGGTCTCCGCGCTGATTCACGCCGCGACGATGGTCACCGCCGGCGTGTTCATGGTGGCGCGGCTGTCGCCTCTGTTCGACCTCTCTCCGACCGCGCTCAGCGTCGTGACGATCGTCGGCGGCACTACGGCGATGTTCGCCGCCACGGTCGGCCTGGTGCAGAACGACATCAAGAAGGTCATCGCCTATTCGACGTGCTCGCAGCTCGGCTACATGTTCGTCGGGCTCGGCGTCGGCGGCTACGGCATCGGGATTTTCCATCTCTTCACTCACGCCTTCTTCAAGGCCCTGTTGTTCCTCGGCGCGGGCTCCGTCATCACCGCAATGCATCACGAGCAGGACATGCGGGCGATGGGCGGGTTGAGAAGCGAAATGCCGTTCACCTTCTGGATGATGATGGCCGGCACGCTGGCGCTCACCGGCGTCGGCATTCCGTTCGTCCCGATCGGCTTCGCAGGCGCTATTTCGAAGGATGCGATCATCGAGGCCGCCTACGCCTCACACGGCTACGGCTCGGTCTACGCCTTCCTCTGCGTCGTCGGCGCCGCCGCGCTGACTTCCTTCTATTCCTGGCGTTTGATGTTCATGACCTTCTTCGGACATCGCGGCGACTGGTCGGCCTCGCTGCCCGCCGCCGCGCACGGCCAAGATGATCACGGGCACGACAATCACGGGCATGGCGAGCATCACCCGGCGCACGAATCGCCAAATGTGATGCTGGTCCCGCTCGCCGCGCTCGCGTTCGGCGCGACGTTTGCCGGCATGCTGTTCCGGCATTGGTTCATCGGCAGCGGCTACGAGGGTTTTTGGAAGGGCTCGCTGTTTGTCGGGCCGACCAACAAGATCCTGGAACAGATGGAAACGGTTCCCTGGCTCGTTTCGCTGTCGCCGACCCTGATGATGCTCGGCGGGCTACTGATCGCCTACTACATGTATGTCGTCGACAAGACGGCGCCGGCGCGTTGGGCCGCGGGCAATCCGCTGCTCTACCGCTTCCTCCTCAACAAGTGGTATTTCGACGAGCTCTACGACTTCCTGTTCGTGCGGCCGGCGTTCTGGATCGGGCGGCTGTTCTGGAAGGGCGGCGACGGTTTCATCATCGACGGTATGGGGCCCGACGGCATATCCGCGCGCGTGCTCGACGTGACGCGAAACGTCGTGCGCCTGCAGACGGGCTACATCTACCATTACGCTTTTGCGATGCTGCTCGGCGTCGCCGCGTTCGCGACCTGGTATCTCTTCGGGGGAATCCACTGATGCCCGGCAACTGGATTCTTTCCGCGCTGCTGATCCTTCCGGTCGCCGGCGCACTGCTGATCCTGTGTCTGCGCGGCGAAAGCGAGGCGACGAAAGACAACGCGCGCTGGATTGCGCTGTGGACGACGCTGATCACGTTCGTTCTGAGCATTTGCGCCTGGACCCAGTTCGATGTGTCGAAGCCCGGTTTCCAGCTCGTTGAACAGCGCGACTGGTTCTCGCACGTCATGCTCTACAAGCTTGGCGTCGACGGCATCTCGATGCCGTTCGTGCTCCTGACGACGTTCCTGATGCCGATCTGCATCCTCGCCTCGTGGGCCCCGATCCAGAGCCGCGTCAAGGCGTACATGGTCACGTTTCTCATGCTGGAAACGCTGATGATCGGCGTCTTCGAGGCGCTCGATATCGTGCTGTTCTATATCTTTTTTGAGGGCGTCCTGATCCCGATGTTCCTGATCATCGGCATCTGGGGTCACGGCCGGCGCGTCTACGCCGCATTTAAATTCTTCCTCTTTACGCTGACCGGCTCGCTCTTGATGCTGCTGGCGATCATGACGATGTATTGGACCGCCGGCACGAGCGACATCGAAGTGCTGCTGAAGACCGCCTTCGCTCCCTCGATGCAGAAATGGTTCTTCCTCGCTTTTTTGGCCTCCTTCGCGGTGAAGCTGCCGATGTGGCCGGTGCATACCTGGCTGCCCGACGCGCACGTCGAGGCGCCAACGGCGGGCTCGGTTATCCTGGCCGGCATTCTCCTGAAGATGGGCGGGTACGGCTTCCTGCGCTTCTCCTTGCCGATGTTCCCCGACGCCTCGCATTATTTCGCGCCGCTGATGTTCGCGCTGTCGATCATCGCCATCATCTACACCTCGCTCGTCGCGCTGGCGCAGGAAAACATGAAGAAGCTGATCGCCTATTCCTCCGTCGCCCACATGGGATTCGTGACGATGGGGGTGTTCGCCGCCAACACCCAGGGCGTGCAGGGGGCGGTCTACCAGATGGTGAGCCACGGCCTCGTCTCGGGCGCGCTGTTCCTCTGCGTCGGCGTCGTCTACGACCGCATGCATACGTTTGAGATCGCCGCCTATGGCGGGCTCGTGAACCGCATGCCGCGCTATGCGGTCGCGTTCATGGTGTTCACGCTTGCCAATATCGGCCTGCCCGGCACGTCGGGTTTCATCGGCGAGTTCCTGACGCTGATCGGCGCCTTCCAGGCCGTACCCTGGGTGGCCCTGTTCGCCGCCACGGGACTCATCCTGTCGGCCCCCTATGCGCTCTATCTATACCGTCGCGTCATATTCGGCGTGCTCGACAAGCCGAGCCTGATGAACATACGGGACTTGAACGGGCGCGAGATCGCGACTCTCACACCTTTGCTGCTGCTGACGCTCTACTACGGCGTGCACCCGCAGCCGATCATCGACGCCAGCGCCGCCTCGATCGACGCCTTGGTGCAGGGGGTCAATCATGCGATCGCCACGACGAAGACGGCAGGGCTCTGAGGGTCCATGCACGCACGCGAAATCCCAAGGATGCACTGCCCATGAACGCGACGGCGCTTTCTCTCCCGATCATCCTGCCCGAGTTCATCCTGGCGTTCGGCATTCTCGTGCTCATCCTGCTCGGTGCGCTCCGCGGGGAACGCTCGGTCTGGCTGGTAACCGAGGGCGCCGTCGCGCTGCTCGGCGTCGCGCTCGTCGTCCTATTGGTCGGAGACCGCCCGGAGGGCGTCACGTTCTATGGCGCCTTCACCGATGATGCGTTCGCGCGCTTCATGAAGGCGCTCGCGCTGATCGGCTCGCTGGCGACGCTGCTGCTGTCGATCGACTTCATGCGCAGCCACAAGATCGGCGGCTTCGAATTTCCCGTGCTGCTGCTGCTCGGGACGCTCGGCATGATGATGCTGATATCGGCCACCGATTTCATCGCGCTGTACCTCGGCCTCGAACTGATGAGTCTGGCGCTCTATGTCGTCGCCGCCTATCGCCGCGACGACTTGCGCTCCTCCGAGGCCGGCATCAAATATTTTGTGCTCGGCGCGCTCTCCTCGGGCATGCTGCTCTACGGCATATCGCTGATGTACGGCTATTCCGGCACGATCTCCTTCGCCGGCGTCGCCGCGTCGCTGAAGGGTCCTTCGCCGCTCGGCGTGGTGTTCGGCCTGGTCTTCGTGCTGGCGGGTCTTGCCTTCAAGATATCGGCGGTGCCGTTCCATATGTGGACGCCCGACGTCTATCAAGGTGCGCCGACGCCCGTGACGACCTTCTTTGCCACGGGGCCGAAGATGGCGGCGATGGCGGTGCTGGTGCGGGTGACTTTGACGGCTTTTCCAGGCGTCGCTGGCGAATGGCGGCAGATCGTCACCTTTATCTCGATCGCGTCGATGGCGCTGGGCTCGTTCGCGGCGATCGGGCAGACCAGCATCAAGCGGCTGATGGCTTATTCCTCGATCGGTCACATGGGTTTCGCGCTGGTCGGCCTCGCGGCGGGCACGGTCGAGGGCGCCCATGGCGTCGTCGTTTATATGGCTATCTACCTCGTGATGACCCTGGGAAGCTTCGCCGCCATCCTTTCGATGCGGCGTGACGGCGTCTATGTCGAGAACATCTCCGATCTCGCCGGTCTTGCGCGCACCAACGCGCCGATGGCGTTTTTCTTCGCGGCGATGATGTTCTCGATGGCCGGCATTCCGCCGTTGGCGGGCTTCTTCGCCAAGTTCTACGTCTTCGCAGCGGCGATGAAGGCCGATCTCTATGGCCTCGCGGTGATCGGCGTGCTGCTCAGCGCGATTGGGGCCTATTATTATCTGCGCATCGTCAAGATCATGTATTTCGACGAGCCGGCGAAGGCGTTTGATCCACAGGGCGCCGCGACGCGCGTGATCCTCGCCCTCTCGACGGCGCTCCTGATCTTCTATGCGCTAGCGCCGGCGCCCCTGACCAACGCGGCGATGGCCGCCGCCAAGTCGCTGTTTTGAAATCTCCTGATCCCGCGTCTGAAGTCGTGGACCCTTCTTTCGATGCCTGGCGCATCGAGCGCCACGCGCGGTTGGGCTCCACGAGCGACGAAGCGCGGGAGCGCGCGCTCGCGGGCGATGCCGGACGCCTCTGGATTTGGGCGGACGAGCAGACCGCGGGCCGCGGCCGTCACGGGCGCGTCTGGCATTCTCCCGCTGGAAATCTGCACGCGAGCGCACTGATCCTCGACCCCTGCGATACCGAGATCGCTCCGCAAATCGGATTCGTGGCCGGCGTCGCGCTGCGTCGGGCCGTCGCCGACCTCGGCGGGGCGGAGATCTCACTGAAATGGCCGAATGACCTCGTCTCGAACGGCGGGAAGCTGGCCGGCCTCCTGATCGAGGGCGTCACGACGCCTTGGCGGCGCTTCGCGGCCGTCGTCGGCTTCGGCGTGAACCTCGCGATCTCGCCGCCGGGCCTCGCCTACCCCACCACGAATTTGAGCCGTCTCCTGGGACGGCCGGTCGGCCCGGCAGACTTGTTCCCACGTCTCGCGCGCCGCTTCGACGAGATGTTGGCGCTCTGGTCGCGGGGCGCCGGCTTCACCGCGATCCGCGAAGAATGGCTCGCATCGGCAGCGGGGCTCGGCGGGCCCATCCACGTCTCCGGTCCGCGCGGCGCGCGTGGCGGCGTTTTCGAGGGCATCGACCCGCAAGGTCGCCTTCTCATGCGTTCGGGCGATTCGGTGGAAATCATCGAATCCGCCGACCTCACCCTGATCTCCTCCTCTCCTCGCCCGGATGATGCGTTGCCGCCGAGTCAGCTTGTGAAGGCCGCGACAAATGATTGACGACAGCGAGTTCGTGTTCGCGCCGCTCGGCGGTCTCGGCGAAATCGGGATGAATTGCGCGCTCTACGGCTATGGCCCGGTCCGCAGCCGCAAGTGGCTGATGGTCGATCTCGGCCTCGCATTCGCGGGGGAGGATCTGCCGGGCGTGGATCTCATCATGCCCGACCTCGCCTTCATCGAGAAGGTGAAAAAGGACCTCGTCGGCCTCGTCATCACCCATGCGCACGAGGATCATATCGGCGCCCTGGCCGAACTCTGGCCGCGGCTCGGAGTGCCGGTCTACATGACGCGTTTCGCCGCGGGCCTCGCCGAGGCGCGACGTTTGGGCGAGCCAGGCGCTCCGAAAATCCCGATCAGAATCGTCGCGCAGGGCGGCCGGATCGACATCGGTCCGTTCGACGTCGAGTTCATCGCCGTCGCGCATTCGATCCCCGAGAGCTGCGCGCTCGCGATCCGCACCCCGGCGGGGCTCGTGGTGCATTCCGGCGACTGGAAGATCGACGCGACGCCGCTCGTCGGCCGCCTCACCGATGAAGCGCGCCTGAAGGCGCTGGGCGAAGAGGGCGTGCTCGCGCTCGTGTGCGATTCGACCAACGTTTTGCGCGAGGGCGAAAGCCCGTCAGAAGCCGATGTCGCCAAAAGCCTCACCGAACTCGTGAGCAACGCCAAGGGCCGCGTCATCGTCACGACCTTCGCCTCGAACGTCGCTCGGCTGCGTGTGGCCGCCGAGGCGGGCCTCGCCAACGGCCGGCAGATCGTCGTGATGGGACGCGCGATGGAGCGGGTCATCGCGGTCGCGCGCGAATGCGGCTATCTCGACGGCCTGCCGCCCTTCCTGAGTCCCGACCCCTTCGAGCGAATGCCGCGCGACAAGGTCTTGGCGCTCGCCACCGGGAGCCAGGGCGAGCCGCGCGCCGCGTTGGCGCGCATCGCGGAAGACGAGCATCCGAGCGCGAGCCTGGCCGCCGGCGACACCGTCGTTTTTTCCTCTCGCACGATTCCGGGCAACGAAAAGGCGGTTGGCAGGATCATCAACGGCCTCGTCACGCAGGGCGTCGAGGTCGTCACCGACCGCACGCGTCTCGTGCACGTGTCGGGCCATCCGCGCCGGGCGGAGCTCGCGAAGATGTACGCTTGGCTCAAGCCCAGAATCGCGATTCCAGCGCACGGCGAGCCGGTTCACCTTTCCGAGCACGTCGCCCTCGCCAAAGCGCTGGGCGTCCGCGAGGTCGTGCGCGCGTTCAACGGTGATGTCGTCAAGCTTGTCGCGGGAGACGCGGGCGTGATCGGGCAAATCGACCACGGCCGCCGATACAAGGACGGCGAGATTCTGTTGCCGGCGGGCGAGGAATGCGTCGTCGAGCGCCGCAAGCTCTCCTTCGCGGGCGTCGTCTCGATCGCGCTCGCGCTCACGCCGAAGGGCGAAATGTCTGGCGATCCCGACGTGATGATCGCCGGCCTACCGCAACGCACGCGTGAGGGCGCGGCGATCGACGCGCTGATCGATGCGGCGATCTTCGAGACTTTCGAGAGCCTGCCTCGCGGCAAGCGCAAAGACGCCGATTTCGTCTCCGGCGCGATCGAGCGCGGCGTCCGCAACTCCGTCAATGCCGTCTGGGGCAAGAAGCCGATGGTGCATGTGTTGGTGGTTGAAGTGTAGGGGGGCAGTAGGCAGTGGGCAGTAGGCAGTAGGAGGCCGCGAATGGCGAGTGGCGAATAGTGAATGGTGGCGCGGACGCGGACTACCAATCCGCGGCCCCTTGGCCTACTGCCCACTGCCTACTCCATTCGCTATTCGCCACTCACAATTCGCTACTTGAGGAACCAATGATTGGACGACTGAACCATATCGCCATCGCCGTCGCGGACCTCGAGGCCGCGAGCCGGCTTTATCGCGAAAGCCTCGGCGCGCGGGTGTCTCCGCCGTCCGAATTACCTGAGCATGGCGTGACCGTGGCGTTCGTCGAGCTGCCGAATACAAAGGTCGAACTGTTGCAACCGCTCGGCGCCGATTCGCCTATCGCGAAGTATCTGCGGAACAACCCCGACGGCGGCATGCACCATCTGTGCTTCGAGGTCGACGATATCTTCGCCGCGCGGGATCAACTCGAAGAAGCGGGCGCCCGCGTGCTGGGCGACGGCGCGCCGAAAATCGGCGCCCACGGCAAGCCGGTGCTGTTTCTGCACCCCAAGGATTTCAACGGGACGCTGATCGAGTTGGAGCAGGTGTAGCGGTGGGCAGTGGGCAATGGGCAGTAGAGAGGCAGTAGTTTCGGGTCCGCCAACGCTATTTGCCACTCGCCATTGACGCCCTCCCACTGCCCACTGCCCACCGCCCGATCTTTATTTTTCCTATATGCATTAAGGCAGAAGGACGTATTGCTTTTTTAGGCGGCAATAATGACTTTGCTCTCCGCGCCTTTGCGCATTTGGAGAGATCGTGTGCTGAAAACTTTAGGGACTGCATTGCTGTTCGCCGCCGGACTGGCAATTACCTCTGACCCGGCCTTTGCCATTCAGACCATTGTGACGCAGGTGGACAAGAATGCCGACGGGTCCATGACCTACCACTTTGCGGTCAAGCTGGATCAGGGCGAGACCTTGACGCCGGGCGCGTCGAAGGAGACGACCGCTGATTTCGTGACCGTCTACAATTTCTACGGCATGGTCGACGGGTCAGTGAAGTCGCCGCCTGGCTGGGAGTTCTCGTCAGAGGACTTCGGCCGCACGCCGACCTTGAACGGTTACCCGATGGTATTGCCGTTGGATGTCCCGAACACCCCCAACCTGACTTGGACGGCAACAAAGCCGGTCCCTGCAGGGGCACAGATCGACGGGTTCGTCGCGACCACTCGCGTGGGCACAATCGTGCAAGGTCAATATTCAGCGCAGGTCACGCGCGAGCTGCCCGCTATTCAGGTCGCCGGCGGCGGAACGCCAAGTGCTGCGGCCAAGACGGCCAAACAGGCGGTTATCGGTGCACTCCCGACGCCTAGCTTCCTCGCAACCGTGAAGTAACGAGCATCCCGCCACGCCGGGCGCTGCTTTGAAGGCGGCGCCCGGCGCACAGGGTTCATTCAGATATTCTGATGAGCTAGGCCGCCGTCCCAGAGCGACGACATCCGGACGGAGGCAGCGATAGCGAGCCTGCGGGTGGACGTCGACACGTTCAACCGCCGGCTGAACCTCACCGACTCCACCAACTGACCCGCGCCCAAGAGCCTGGAAGGCGCTTCTAAGGCGACG
>Ga0209773_10000062_pt1 | contig 29514 bp, 26 predicted proteins | sample BogFormECP14_OM1_FD_188244 | JGI IMG/M metagenome (GOLD analysis project Ga0209773, IMG submission 188244) | Bog forest soil microbial communities from Calvert Island, British Columbia, Canada - ECP14_OM1 (SPAdes) (version 2) | ecosystem: Environmental > Aquatic > Freshwater > Wetlands > Bog ... | reverse complement strand
TAGCCGATCTCGCCGGGCCTGATCGCAGCGACGAGCCCGATCAGGGCGAAGCCGGTCAGCGTATGGGGCCAGAGCTTTTCCCAGGCCAGCGGCCAGGGAACAGCGTGGCTTTCGCGCTTCTGATTGTTCCACGCGCCGCCGCGCCGCAGCAAGAATAGACGCAGCATGAAGCCGGTATGAGTGAGCGCCATGATCGGCGACAACAGGAAGGAGAAAAAAATCTCGGCTGCGACGTTCGACGCGAACCGTGCGCCGCCGCCATAAGATCGCCGTACGGATTGCCGCCCGAGCACGTCGAAACTGCTCGCCAGCTTCGGCGTGAAGATCATGAGCAGCATGATCGACAACAGCGCGGACCCCGCGCCGGGGGTCACATAGACCGCCGGAGCGCCCGCCACGCCGGCGAGCGCGATTTCGATCGCGCCGATGGCCACCAACGCCATCCAGGCGGGCGAGCCCATGTACATCAGAATCGCGCACGCCAGTTGCACGCGGCTGATCGGCTTCAGTCCCGGCAAGCGCAGCAGCCGCCAATATTGCATGTTGCCCTGGCACCAACGCAGATCGCGACGGATGTATTCCATCAGCGTCGGCGGGTTTTCCTCCCAGCTCATTCCCTCGAGCGGCAATACCCTGACCTCGTAGCCGGCGCGGCGCATCAGCGCGGCCTCGACCTGATCGTGGCTCAGGATATGACCGTCGAGCGGGCCGCTCCCCGGCAACATCGGCAGGCGGCAATGCGCGGCAAAGGGTTCGAGGCGCAGAATGGCGTTATGGCCCCAGTAGGGTCCGCAATCGCCCTGCCACCACGCGGCGCCCAATGTGTAGGAGCGCATGCCCAGCCGCATGCCGAATTGGAACAGGCGCGCGAACGCGCTCGGCGAGGGCAGCCCGATGACGAGCGTCTGGAGAATGCCGAGCGTTGGATTTGCCTGCATGATGCGCACCAGGCGCAGCACCGGTTCGGCCGGCATGAAACTGTCGGCGTCCAAGGTGATCGCGAATTCGTGCCCGCCGCCCCATCGGTCGCAGAAATCGCGGATATTGCCGGCCTTAAAACCCGTGTTGGTCTCGCGGCGCCGGTACGTGATCGCAACCCCGCCGTCGCACTCGGCGACGAACGCGCCGAAGAAGGCCTCCTCGGCGGCGACGATCTCGGGATCGCTGCTGTCGCTCAAGAGATAGACATGAAACAAATGAGCTACGCGCCCGGTGACGAGGCCCTCCAACAGCGGCCGCAAATTTCGGGTGACCTGGGCCGGGGTCTCGTTCCGGATACACATGAGGATCGCGGTCCGAGCGGTGATTCTCTCGTCGCCGCGGATGCGCGCGGCCATCGGATTGACCGCGGCGACCGGATCCCGAGCGCGCGTCAAGAGCAGGAATCCAATCGTCGCGTTCCAGAATCCGACCACCGACCACGGCAGCGTCAGGGTGAACAGCGCGAGAAAAAGCACGGCGGCCAAGCCGCGCGGTGGGACCGCGACGGCCGCCAGCGATATGAGCCCGACGATGGTAGTCGCCGCCAGCACGGCGTATAGCGCGCGGCGGCGGCTGAGCGCCGCTGCTTCGCCTGCCGAGTCGGCTGCCGGCGCGGTTGCACGACCCGACATTCGCGCGATACTCCCTGCTTGTTGGCAATGGCACGGGTTATAGCGATAGCCCATGCCAAGTCCAACGCGAGGCTCTCCCATGGTGAAGGATCAATCGGGAATTGACGCCGAAGCGCTTTGGTATGTCGGCCCCGGCCGCGCCGAAATCCGTAGTGAGACGATCGGCGAGCCCGGGCCCGGCGAGGTCCGGATTCGCGCGCTCTACAGCGCGATCAGTCGCGGCACCGAAAGACTCGTGTCCGCCGGCCGCGTCCCCGAGACGGAGTATGAACGCATGCGCGCCCCGTTCATGGGCGGCGCATTTCAATTCCCCGTGAAATACGGCTACGCGGCCGTCGGTCGGGTCGAGCGCGGACCTGTGGAACTGCGGGACCGCATTGTTTTCGCGCTCCATCCGCACCAGAGCGTCTTCGTCTTGCCCACCGAGGCGGTCCTGCCGATACCCGATGGCGTGCCGCCAGCCCGCGCCGTGCTCGCCGCCAACATGGAGACCGCGCTCAATGCGATGTGGGATGCGGCGCCGGGACCAGCCGACGAAATCGCGGTGGTGGGAGCAGGCGTCGTCGGCTCGCTGGTCGCATGGCTATGCGGTCGAATTCCCGGCGCGAGAGTGACGCTGGTCGACATCGAGCCATCCCGCGCCGGCCTCGCCGATACGCTCGGCGTGGGCTTTGCCGCGCCCGGCGCGGCGCGCGCGGATTGCGACCTCGTGGTGCATGCGAGCGGGACCGCGGCGGGTCTCGCGACCGCGCTCGGTCTCGCGGGCGACGAGGCGACGGTGCTCGAGATGAGCTGGTACGGGGCCGGCGAGGTCTCGATCCCGCTCGGCGGGGCGTTTCACAGTCGCCGCCTCAAACTCGTCTCCAGCCAGGTCGGCCGCGTCGCGCCGTCGCATCGGGCGCGCTGGAGTTTCCGCCGTCGATTGGCGGCCGCGCTCGAGCTGCTCGCGGATTCGCGGCTCGACGCGCTCGTCGCGCCTCCGCTCGGATTTCACGAGCTGCCGCTACGGCTGCCGGATATTCTCGCGCGAGAGAGTGGCGTACTCTGCCAACTCGTCGCCTATCCCGCGGCCTGAGAGGTCGCTCAGACCGGAGGTTTGCCAATGTTCGCGGTCGAAGTTCGCGATCACATCATGATCGCTCATTCGTTTCGCGGCGATGTGTTTGGTCCGGCGCAGGCGCTCCACGGCGCGACCTTCGTAGTGGACGCCGCGTTCATTGCCGATCGCCTCGACCAGAACGGAATCGTCGTTGATATCGGTCGAGCGCACGAGGCGCTGAAGGCGATCCTGGAACCGCTCCGCTACCGAAACCTCGACGAGGTCCCGGAATTCAAGGGCGTCAACACCACCACCGAATTCCTGACGAAGCATGTGTTCGATGGCCTCGCGGCCGCCGCCCGAGCGGGCGGCCTCGGCCGCGACGGCCGCGAGCTCGCAGCGATCCGCGTCACCATTTCCGAGTCCCATCTCGCGCGCGCCTGGTGCGAGGCGCCCTTGTGGTGAGAAGCTTGGTTTTCGCGGCGCCCGGCGAGTTGACGACTCCAACCGGCGGTTTCGTCTATGACCGCCGCATCGTCACGGGGCTTCGCGCATTGGGCTGGCGGACCGAGACGCTCGATCTCGGCGGTGGTTTTCCGTTCCCGAGCGCGGACACGCGCGCCCAGGCGCGGGCCCGTCTCGCCGCGCTGACGGCCGGTGAAAAGATCGTGATCGATGGATTGGCTCTAGGCGCGTTGCCTGAGGCAGCCGAGCAACTGGGTGCGCCCTTGATCGCGCTGGTGCATCATCCGCTCGCGCTGGAGTCCGGACTTTCGTCCAGCGACGCCGCTGCTTTGCGCGTGAGCGAGACTGAAGCGCTCGCCTGCGCGCGGCGCGTGATCGTGACCAGCCGATTCACGGCGGGCCTCGTGGTTTCCGACTACGGGGTCCCGGCCGAGCGGGTGAGGATCGTGCGGCCGGGCAATGATCGGGCGGCGCCGGCGCGCGCCAAAGCCGAAGGCCCGATCGAATTGCTGGCGGTCGGCGCGGTGGTTCCGCGCAAGGGTTACGACGTGTTGCTCGCCGCGCTCGCGACGCTCCTCGATCTGCAATGGCGACTCACCATCGTGGGCGAGCTTGGACGCGACGCCAACGCGACCGGGCGTCTCCACGCGGACATCGCGCGTTTCGATCTCGCCGACCGCGTTCTCGTCACGGGCGCGATCCCGGCGGACCGTCTCGAGGCCCTCTACGCCAGTTCCGACATTTTCGTGCTCGCATCCCGATTCGAGGGTTACGGCATGGCGTTCACCGAGGCGATCGCGCATGGCCTTCCCGTGATCGGGAGCACGGCCGGCGCCATCCCGGAAACAGTGCCGGAGGGTGCGGGGCTACTGACGCCTCCCGACGACATCCACGCCCTCTCGTTGGCGGTGCGGCGGCTGATCGAGGATTCCGCGGAGCGGCGCCGGCTCGCCGCGGCGGCGCGCGCCGCCGCGGCCGCGCTTCCCACTTGGGAACAGGCGGCGGAATTGTTTTCTCGGGCGATCGAGTCGGCGGCGTGACGCGATTTTCGGCGGACTGGCTGGCGCTGCGAGAGCCCTACGACGCGCGAGCGCGCAATCCGGACGTTCTCGCCGCGCTCGCCGCCGTGCTGGCCGACCGCGGCTCCGTCGCGATCGTCGATCTCGCCTCCGGCGCCGGTGCGACATTGCGCGCGATCGCCTCGCGTCTTCCAGGGCGCCAGCGATGGCGGCTCGTCGATCACGATCTCGAGCTGCTCGCTCGCGCATCGTCCGCGCCGGCCGCTGGACGAGAGGTCGTGATATCTCCTGCTGATATCGCCCACGAGATCGAAGCTGTCCTCGAGGTACCGGTCGATCTGGTGACGGCGTCCGCGCTGCTCGATCTCGTCTCGGCCGATTGGCTCGATCGGCTGGCGAGGGAGATTTTCGAGCGCCGGCTACTGGTGTATGCGGCGCTCACTTACGACGGGCGGGTGATGTTCGATCCCGCCGATCCCTTCGACGCCGAGATGATCGCGGCCGTCAACCGGCACCAGCGGGGCGACAAGGGGTTCGGGCCGGCGCTGGGTCCGAACGCGGGCGAGGCGGCGATCGCGCGGTTCGAAACGCTGGGCTACGCGGTCGTCCAGGGTGCCTCGGATTGGGTTCTCGGCCGGCAAGACGTCGAAATTCAGGGCGATTTGCTGACCGGGTGGGCCGCGGCGGCGAACGAGCTCGGCGATCGGGACCCCGCTGAAATCAGCCGGTGGCTCAAGCGTCGGCTCGACCACGTCGGTTCCGGCTGCTCGTCGATTTCAGTCGGTCACATCGACTTCTTTGCAGGTCCCACCGGCGCCCGCTGAGCGGAGAGATCACAATCGAACAACACTTCGCCATCGAGCGGATGGATTCGTATCGGCGGACGCAGCGCGTGCTCGAGGTGGTCGATTGGTCCGAGCGAGAAGCCCGGCGGGCCATCGCCGAGGATGACCGGCGCGACGACCACATGCAGGCGATCGAGACAGCCCGCCGAGAGGAAACGCGAGAGAGTGTCGGGGCCGCCCTCGACGAGCACGCGGCGCAATCCGACCTCGGCGAGGCCGGCGAGTATGGCTGCCGGCGCTATATGTCCGTCTATCGCGGGCAAGGCGAGAACCTCGACGCCGGGGAGCTCGCAACGCGCGCCCTGCGCAATCACGACGATTCGGCGCGCGCCGTCATTGGCGAGTAAGTGGGCGGTCGGCTCGAGTCTGCCGCGAGGATCGATGACGACGCGCGCGGGATCGGGGCCGACGACGTGACGAACCGTGAGTCGCGGGTCATCCGCGACCGCGCTGCCGACCCCGACGACGACGGCATCTACGAGGGCGCGCAGCCGGTGCAGGTGCGCGAGACCGGCGGCTCCATTGATATAGCAGGAACGGCCGGTCGTGGTGGCGATGCGCCCGTCGAGCGACTGGCCAACTTGACCAACGACGACGAGCCGATCCGTCGTTCCGCTGCGCAGCGGCCCGAATATCTCCTCCCATGGCGACGGAAGGTCGGTCAAATCCCGGAACATCCGCGGAATCGCCTGCCAGGATTCGGCCGCACCGTCTGTGCATGGCTCCATCCCCCCGCCGAGACGTGCCCGGGTCGGGGAAAAATCAGGAACGGTCGAAAGGATTCGGCTTTCCCGGGACACGATTACGGGCGGAGCTGAATGCGATTCAAATCCCCCGGCGCTGAACGAGAATTTCCGGTTCATCGATGTTCGAGCTGGCAATTTCTCATCGAGCCCCCCTGGGCGCCAATTCCTTCGTCATGACCGTCCAAGGTCAACGGACACGACCCCTCACTGGCAGTAAACACTGAAGGGCGTCGAATTATTCCCCGACGCGCGAAAAAAAGTCCGCGCGTCGGGGGTTCGGCGTAGCTGCACGAGCGAATGCGACGCCGTTGTTTTCCAATCTACTTGCTCGGCTCCGGCGTCGCGGTCGGTGCGGGGACCGGCGTTGGGCTTGGCGCGGGCGCGGGCGGCGTCGCGGTCCAGGACTTGTAATCAGCCTCGGAAATGATCGGAAGCTTCTTCACGAAGGCCACGATAGACCAGAGGTCTTCATCCTTGGCGGCGCCTGCGAAGCTCGGCATTCCCGTCATATTGATGCCGTTCTTGATCACCCAGTACAATTGTGCAGGCGTGACAACATTGGCCAATTCCTTGAGACCAGGCGGGTCGGGGTGCAACCCCTCCGAGAACTTGGCCCAAGTCGCCGGCGACTCGGGCGCCATGGGCACTCCGTGACAATTGACGCAGCCGATCACGGAGTATTGACGGGCGCCTTCCTGGATTTTAGCCGGATCGTCATAGCCGGCGGGCGGGTTGTCCGTCGCGTGGCGGTCGATCGAAGCCGTCCGGATTTGGACCAGCGCCCAATGGACGATGGCCAAGTCTGGCTCAGTGGCGGCCACATTGTAGTAGCCGCCGAAGAAGAAGACGGCCGCGGCAATCGCGCCGATGATTGCAAGCGCGCCGATCACTGCCAGAATTCGCATTGAGCCCTCCCGATTTTGCCCGAGCGAATAGATCATAGGGCAATTTGGCCGCGAATCCAGGGGCGCGATCCGGCTTCATTCGCGCGCCTCGTCACTCGGTGTTTGCGTCGAGGCGTTTCTGCTCGCGTGCGAGCCGCGGACTCCTATGGCGCGGCGCGACCGGCCTTGATCGCCTGCCGATAGGATTTGAGGCCGCTGGAGAGGTCGAGCCGCGGGCGCCAGCCGAGGTCGCGAGCGATGCGCGAAACGTCGAACGCCGTCTGCACGTCCGGGACGTCGTCGGCGCCCGGCGCGAGCCTGACCGCTGCGCCGGCGACGGCGTCACGGGCGATCTCCGCGATCTCGGGCATCGTCAGCGCCTGCCCGGACCCGACATTGTATTCGCGGGCCGGCAGAGCCTCAGCTTCCAGCGCGACGATGAGCGCTTCGGCGACATCGTCGACATGGACATAGTGATAGATGAATTGCGGATCGCAGGGAATTTCCGTGACGCGTCCGGCGCCGGCGTCGCGGATCATCGAACCGAGATGGCAATTGGCCCGTCTATACGGGCCGTATACCCGGGCTATACGCAGGCTGACGCCTTCGAGGCCATATTCGGCGGCGAAGCCGCGGATCAATTGCTCGCAGGCGACCTTGGTGGCGCCGTAAACGGAGGTCGGCCGGAGCGGGGTATCCTCGGTGATTGTCGCCGCGCCGACGTCGCCGTAGACGCTGATCGAGGAGCAGAAGACGAAGCGGCGCATATGGTTGACGCGGGCGAGATCGAGCAGCATCGCCGCGCCGTCGATATTCACCTCGACCAGATAGAGCGGCTGTCCCTTGGCCATCATCGGACCCGAGATCGCGCCGCAATGAAGGATGGCTTCGACGCCTTTCTCGGTGATCAGGCCTTCGAGCCCGGCTCGGTCCTCGAGGCCGAGAATCTTCAAATCCGCGTCGCCACGGCCGAAGTCCGTGATGTCGATCGCGGTGACCGCGTGGCCCCGGGCCGCCAGAGCGCTTCGCAAGGCCATGCCGATCAGACCGGCGCCGCCGGTCACGACTACATTCATTTGAAACCTCCCTGCCGCCGCAGGCGCGCGCTTCGGCCGCTCACAGCGCGACCATGCCGCCGTCGACGCCGACGTCGGCGCCGGCCATGAAGGACGAACCGTCCGAGCAAAGGAAGAGGATCACGGCGGCCACTTCCTCGGGCGCCGCGAAGCGGCCGATCGGCGTCAGGGGCAGGAACGCGGCGCGCTGCTCGTCGGTGACATTCTTTTGAATGCCGGTCATCGTGGTGCCGGGGGAAACAGAATTGATTTGGATGTTGAACGGGGCGTATTGCACGCCCGCTTGACGGGTGAGCGCCAACACCGCGCCTTTCGAAGCGCAATAGGCGGCGGCGTTCCGGAGGCCGATATGCGCCGCCGTCGAAGCGACGTTGCAAATCTTGCCGCGCTTGTTCTCGATCATGCTCGGCAGCACCGCTTTCATCCCGAGCCAGACGCCCTTGGCGTTGATATCCATGATGCGATCCCAGATGTCCTCCGAAACGTCGACGGCCGTGTCGCCGGGAACGACGATGCCCGCATTGTTGACCAGGATATCGATGGCGCCGAAGCGGTGCAACGCATCGGCGACAAGGCTGTCCCATGCGGCGACATCGCGAACATCGATCGTCGTCGAGAGCGCGACGCCGCCGGCGGCGGATATGTCAGCGGCGACCTGATCGGCGCCTTTGATGTCGATCAGCATGACCGTGGCGCCGTTTTTGGCAAATTCCTTCGCCGCCGACCGACCGATTCCGTCGCCCGCGCCGGTCACGATCGCCACCTTGCCATTGAAGTTAGCCATGTTGCTCGAGTCCTTTGGAAAGCGCGGCGGGGCTCCGCGCCCCGATGGCCGGGGAGTTCAGGAGAAAACGCAAAAGGTCGCTGTCCCGGCCGGGAGCGGCGACGAGCTGCATGCCGATGCCGCCCGCGTCCGGCGTCATCGCGATCGGAACCGCGGCGGCGGCGAGGCCAGCGACGTTCATCCATGCGGTAAAAACAGCGTGGCCGCGCGGCCCTGCCGGCTTGCCGTCGATCGACGGCGGAAACGCTTCGTCCGCCGGCCAGGCGAGCGCGGCGGCGGCGGGACAGAGCAGCATGTCGAAACGCTCGAACAGCGCCGCCGCCTTCACGCGCGCATCGGCCGTCGTCGCGAGCGCGTCGAGATACTCAGAAGTAGCGCACCGAGCGCCGTTCGCGGCCATCGCTGCAGCATTGGCGCCCAGGCAAGCCGGATCGTGCGGCAGCCGCTGAAGATGCCAGGCGAGGCCTGCGCTGGCGATCGTCCCCCAAGCGACGCCGATCGCCTCGAGGTCGAACGGCGCTTCTATCAGTTCGACCGTAGCGCCGTCCGCCATCAGAGCCTTGGCAAATGAATCGGCCGCTTCCGTGATTTTCGGGTCGACCGGAGCTATGCCGATCCGAGGAAAATAGCCGATGCGGGGGGTCGCCGGAAAATCGGAAGGCGGCGCAAGTGCGGCCAACGATCGGAAATCTCTGACATCATAGCCTCGCAGAATCGAAAACGCCGAGATCAGATCTCCGACGCTGCGCGCGAGGGGGCCGATCGTTTCGAAGTCGGAAAGGATCTGCGGGAAGCCGCCGCTGCGCGCGATCTGGCCGATCGACGGCTTGAGCGCGAACAGGCCGCAATGGGCCGCGGGGCGCCGAAGCGAGCCCCCGCCGTCGGTGCCGATCGCTATCGGACCCATGCCGGCGGCGACCGCGGCGGCGCCGCCGCCGGTCGAGCCGCCGGGGGTGCGGCGGAGGGCGTGAGGATTGCGCGTCGTCCCGAACAGGGCGTTGGATGTGTAGCCCTGCAGGGTGAATTCGGGCGCGTTGGTCTTGCCGAGGATGATGGCGCCGGCGTTTCGCAGTCGCGCGACGGCCGGTTCGTCCTCTCCGGGTCGAAAATCCCGATATACGGCGCTGCCCCAGGTCGCGGGCAACCCCGCCGCGTAGAGGTTGTCCTTGATCGTCAGCGGGATCCCATCCAACGGCGAGAGCGGCGAACTCGCGCGCCATCGCGCCGACGATTGCGTCGCGGCGGCCATCGCCCCGGCCCAATCGACCGCGATGATCGCATTGATGATCGGATTCACCTGATCCATCCGGTCGCGGATCGCGGCGAGCGCGTGGTCGGGCGTGAATAGACCTTCGCGATATCCGAGCTCGAGTTGAGCCGCAGTGCGAGCCCACAGCGGGACTTCGCGACTCTGGCGTGCGATTTCGCTCATGCCCGCGGCGCCGGCGCGTCGCGATACAGCCTGGCGAGGCGGTCGCGAAACTCGGGCTCACGTTTCTTCAGCGAGCCGACGATGGGGTCGGCGCCCGCGAGCATCGTGTCGCTGGCCTCGCGGGAAAACTCGACGACGAAACGCACCCGATCGAGCCGCCGCTTTTCGACCCGCTCGGGGACGACTTCGAGGGGATCGCCCGCGTCGAGCGCGCGGCTCACCTCATCCACCGCCACGCACGCGTCCTCCATCGCCTGCGTCGCCCCTTGCCCGAGGGTCGGAACCATCGGATGCGCGGAATCGCCGACCAGCATCACGCCGGGCTCGCCGGTATAACGAACCGTTCCGTCCTGCAATCGCGCCCAGTGGATCTCATCGCCATGGCGTTCGATCGCCTGCATCAGATATTTGGCCTGCAGGGAGGGACGGCCGTTGGCGGGAATGTACGAGGCGCTGAGAACCGCGGGCCGCCTCATCGCGTCGGGAATTTCGCCGTCCGCCGGCAAGGGGAACGACCCCGCGCAATAGACGAAGTCTCCGGGCACGCGAAAGGCGAGCAGCCGGTTGGGACCGTTGAACCATTGGCCGTAGTCGCCGATCGGACAATCAGCGCCCGCCGGAAACAGCAACCGGAACAGGCAAGCGCCGAGGAAGTTGGGCGCTTCCACGCCAAAAAAACAATCACGGACCTGCGAGTAGCGGCCGTCGCCGCCGATCAGCAGATCGATCGAACCGAGGCGCTGCCGACCGCCTTTCGATCTGTCGACATATCCGATGAAGAGGCCGTTCTCGTCGCGCCCGCAGTCCTGAAGTTCCGCGCCGTAGATGATCTTGTCGGCGATCGGCGCGCGCAGCAGCGCATAGAGTTCCGCCCAGCGGATGCGAATCCCCGGATTGTCCGATACCTCGCTCAAAGCCAGATCCATCAGGACTTGGCCGTCGGTCAGGGCGATCGACCATTTCTCCCAGGGCAGACTGTTGGCGACGATCGCATCGGCGCGCTCCGGCATTATCGCCCGCAGCGACTTTAGCGCGTTCGGCCCGAGGTTGAGGCCCGTGCCGGCGTCCATGTGCTCGTCGGCGCCGACCCGCTCGAGGCAAGCCAGATCGATATCGTCGCGATGCGCCAGGCCCGAAGTTATCAGGCTTCCCGCGATTCCGGCGCCGCAGACGACGATGCGCGGTCGGACTGTCCGCCTCATGCGACGAGACTGTAAGCCGTCAGGGCCGGGCTTGTCCCGGCCATCCAAGCGGCTCCCCTTGCGCGCCGCTTGGAGCTGCCCCGCTTAGCGTGATCAAATGCAGACTGGCGGTTGAGTTGGACGACGTGGATGGCCGGGACAAGCTCGGCCATGACGGGAGAGGTCATGAGGCTCATCATGCGGCGCGTTCCGCGATGATCGCGATCATGCCGCCGCCGTCGGGCCCCTGATGCTCGGCGCCGCCGGAGACGAAGATCGCGGTGTCGTTGACGACGCTGGCGGCGATCGCGCCGACCGCCGCGCGGATATGCCGTTGCTGGTCGATGTCGCCATCATTGAGCATCGTATGAGATTTGCCGCGGATCACGCCGTCGCGGGAGGCTTCGCATTTCACAAAGACAGCCCTTAGCCGCGACGCCTGTTTGCTGGAAAGTTGCAGGACGTCGGGAAAGCCGAGGCCCGACAGTGCGTTGCGAATTCCCGTCGTATCGAGCGCATCCTTCATGGGAGCGTGCTCGATCGCGAGCGGGCCGGACCATTGCGAACTCATGCCGACGACGATGACCTCGTTGGCGCGCACTTCGACGCCCGCGGAACAGCTGGCCACCGAGGAGAAAGCCTCGAAATCCCGTCCGATGGCGCTTTCGACGGCGCGGCTCGCCGGAATTTCGCCGAGCGCTTTAGCCACGCCGAGCGCGGAAGCCGCACGGCCGAGGCCCATCAACTTGCCCGGATTGTCGCTCGCCGGCCTCCCGCCGGCGTCCGCGTCCGCGAGAATTTCGGCCAGCGTGAACGCCGGCCCTTTGATCTGAACGAAATGCACGTCGGAGGAAGATTGGATATTCGCCGATTGCATCGCGCGGATCACCGCTTCGGCCGTGAGCTCGATCTGACGCTGTCGGCCGACATCGCCGGGCGCGAGTTCGGGCGTGAAGGCGACGCCGACGGCCAGCGCCTTTTCGCCGCTTTCCGCCGTTTGGGTCTCGGTCACGGTGAAAACGCTGTAGTGAGGAGACAGCACGCCTTCGACGCCGCCGGAAAAGACGAACGGGATTCGCTGCCTGATCGCGTCGGGCGTCTCCCCTGTCGCGCCGCTGATCAGGAAAGCGAGCGATTGGGTCAAGAACCCGCGCGTGTAATCGTTGACGAGGCCGTTGCCGTGGGTCTTGCCGATGACGGCGACAATCTCCCGCGGATCGACCAAGCCCGTCGCAATGGCCTGGCGCAATCCCTGGACATCGCCGGGATCGGCGAGAGGAAACCGATGGACGTCCGTTTGCAAATTCATCTCCGAGGGGCCGAGAGCCGCTCGATTTCGTTCAACTCACGTCGCTACAATAGAGATTGGAGTGAGAAATACGCAATGCCAAACGTCAATCCCAGCCCACAAATGTTCGTCGGAAGCGGCAACCCAATTCTCCCTTCTCCCGCTCTCGTGGGAGAAGGTGGCCATAGGGCGTCGAAAGACGCCCGTCTTTCGACGGGCTATGGAGCCGGATGAGGGTCGTGGTAATTTCCACGGCCCTCACCCCCCCTCTCCCGCGAGAGCGGGAGAGGGGGGGTCTCGAGCGCGGTGCGTAGTCCGCTCGCTTGTGACGTTTTGTCCTTTCATGCGAGAAGCGGCGCAATCAAAGGAGATCGCCATGATCGAAGGCGAGGTCGCAAAAGCGACCGCACAGGGCGGCGCGAAGGCGTTGCCGCTGGCCGGAATGCGGGTTCTCGATGTCAGCCAGGTGATGGCGGGACCGTTCTGCTGCATGCTGCTCGGCGATCTCGGCGCGGATGTCATCAAGGTCGAACCGCCGGAAGGGGGCGACCAGACCCGGGGCGCCATGGGGTTCAAACTGAAGGGCGCCGACAGTCTGGGCTTCCTCAACATGAATCGCAACAAGCGCAGCATCGCGCTGGATTTGAAGACAGAGCAGGGCAGGGCGGTCTTTTACAAGCTGGCGAAGACCGCCGACGTGATCGTCGAAAATTATCGACCCGGCGTCGTCAAGAAACTCGGCATCGACTATGACGCAATAAAGATCATCAACCCCAGTCTGATCTATGCGAGCATTTCGGGTTTCGGGCAGACTGGCCCCTGGGCCAATCGTCCGGGGTTCGACCTCATCGCCCAGGCGGCCTCCGGCATCATGAGCATCACCGGCGACGCCGATGGACCGCCGGCGAAGTCCGGCGTGCCGGTCACCGACATCGGCTGCTCGCTGTTCACGGTCTACGCGATCCTCAGCGCCTATATCGGCCGGCAAAAATCCGGCGAAGGACAATATATCGACGCGTCGCTCTACGAAGCCGGTCTGGCTTTCGCGATATGGGACATTTCGGAATTCTGGGGAACCGGCAAAGTGCCGCAGCGTATCGGGACGGCCAATCGGATGAGCGCGCCCTATCAGGCCGTGCGATCCGCGGATGGCTGGTTCGTTCTGGGCGCCAACAATGATCGCTTGTGGCGGCGGCTGTGCGAAGTCATCGGGCGGCCGGAACTCCTCGAGGCGCCGCAATACAGGACCATCGCGGATCGGCTCGCCAATCGTCCCTCGCTCATCGCGGAGCTCGAAAAGACGTTCGTCACGGCGCCTTCCGAGCAATGGGTGTCGCGCCTGCTCGAGGTCGGCATTCCCGCGGGCCCGATCTATGATTATGCGCAGGCGCTCGACAACGAGCATGCGCGCTCTCGAAACGTCGTGATGGAGCTCGACCATCCCGTCGAAGGAAAGTTCCGATCGATCGGCTTTCCCGTCAAACTCCGCGGCACGCCGCAGCAGGTGCGTCGCCCGCCGCCGCGACTCGGGGAGCACACGACTGAGATATTGTCCGAACTCGGCATTTCGGAAGTTGGCGCGGAACCCGCGCGATGACGAGCGGATCGGTGGACCTGGCGATTTCCGGGGGCGTCGCCTCGGTGCTCTTCAACCGGCCCGAATCTCACAACGCGATGACGTTCGCGATGTACGATCGTCTCGCCGAGGCTTGCGCGCAGATTTCCGCCGACAATTCGGTTCGGGCGGTCGTCTTCCGCGGCGCCGGCGAGGCGTTCGTCGCGGGGACCGACATCAGCGAATTCCGCGACTTCAAAACGGCGGAGGACGGTCTCCGTTATGAGAGCCGCATCGAGCGGACGGTCGAGCTCGTCGAACGGATAGCAGCGCCGACATTGGCTGTGGTCACCGGCGCCGCGATGGGCGGCGGACTCGTTCTCGCGGCCGCTTGCGACCTGCGTGTGATAACGCCGCGCGCGCGATTTGGCGTTCCGATCGCCCGAACGGTCGGAAACTGCCTGTCGGTGGCGAATACCGCCCGCTTGGTCGCATCGCTGGGCGGCAGCCGCGCCAAACGCATGCTGCTCCTGGCGGAGACCATGGACGCGGGGGAAGCGGTCGCCTGCGGTTTCGCCCTCGGGGTCGTCGCGCCGGAAGAAATAGATAGGCGGGCCGCCGAGTTGGCCGGCGTGCTCTCATCGAACGCGCCGCTCACGTTACGCATCGCCAAGGAGGCCATTCGACGCTTGGCGGCGAATGGCCTTCCGACCGGAGACGATCTCGTTCGCCTCGCCTATGGCAGCGGCGATTTCAAGGAGGGCGTCAGCGCCTTCCTCGAAAAGAGGCGGCCTGTCTGGACCGGAAGATGACGGCGCCGCGCAATCTCCTTCCCCCCTCGCGGGGGAAGGGAATCTACGGCGCGGCCAGACACGCCACGCCCTTCGGCATCAGCGCCTTGATCGCTGCGTCGAGCTGCGGATCTTCGCCCTTGTCCCATGCTGTCGGATCGGAAGGGACCGGGATGTCCGGGGCGATTTCCGCGTTCTCGAACAGCTTTCCCTCCAGATCGCGCGCCGGCCATTCCGGCAGGCCATAGGACAAGCCCGGGATCAGATTCGAATCGACCCACCAGACCGCCGTGCCCGTGCCCGCCACGGGATCGCCGATGAGCGGCCCGAGTTTGAGGTCGCGATAGACATGGGGAAAGACGGAAGCGTCGGAATAGCTCGACGCGTTCATGATCACGGCCGAGGGTTTCGTCCATCGATCGCGGGGTTCGTCCTGATTGGGTCCGCTGCGCGGCGGCGCCCAGGTCAGGTACGCCTTGCCCGACAGCAGCGTCAGCAAATGATTGTGCAGGTTGCCGCCGCCGTTATAGCGGATGTCGACGACCAGGCCGTCGGCGGCGCCGAAGCGTCCGAAAATATCGGAAAAAACGTCGCGATAGGAGCGCGCGTCCATCGCCTCGACATAGACGTAGCCGAGATGGCCGCAGGATTTGGCCACCGTTTCCTCGCGCTTGCGCTTGATCCAGCGCTGGCGCGCCAACGTCGTTTCTCTGCCCAGACCCACGGCCACGCGTTTCTCGGTGAATCTGCGCCCGTCGGGATGCTCGATCGTCACCGCGACCAATTGATCGGCGCTCCCGCGCAGCATCCTGCGAATTCCCCCTTCGATCGGAATGTCTTCGCCGTCGATCTGGCGCAGCACGTCTCCCGGCTTCAGCGCGGTCTCGGCGACGTCGAACGGACCATTCGCCAACACCTCGGTCACTTTCATGCCCGGCCCTGGATATCGCTCCTCGTAATAGAGGCCGAGCGAAGCGGTCTGATCGCCGCGCGGAACCGAGGCGCGGAATCCCCCAGATGTATGGGAAGCTTCGAGTTCGCCCGACATTTCGGACAACAGCTCGGCCAGGTCCCGCGCATCGATGATCGAGGGCAGGAAGCGTTCGTACTTGCGGCGGGCGGCGTCCCAATCGACGCCGTTGAAGCCGGGGTCGAAGAATTTATTCTTCGTCAGCGACCAGAATTGCTCGAACGCGGCGGCCCTCACCTCGGCCGGGTCGTTGGACACGTCGAGGTCGAGCTTTATCAGTCGGTTCGTGCCCTTGGCGAGGTCGACCTCGGTGATGCCCTCAGTATTCCCAGTGCCCGGCTTCGAAACAAAATAGAGCTTCTTCTGGTCCTTGCTCATGATCACCGGGGAGCCGCGCTGATAGTTGAGACCGGAGAACAAGGTTCGTCTCTTCGCCTGCCTCAGATCCCGCACCGTCCCGGTCAAAGTGCTGCCGTTGCCCTCTGCGTTCGGCGTTTGCTCCACCAGGAGAACGCTCACGCCGTCGGAGAGGAAGCCGGCGAATACAAGGGCGGAGGGTCCCTGCGAAAGCGTCATCTTGCGATCCTCGATCCCGTCGGGCTCGAAAGTGAACATTTCGCGGTCCCGAGGCTTCGCCGCTTTTGGCGCCTCCCCGGCGCCGTCCTGGGCATCCGGGCCGGTCGCCGGTCGCTCCGACGTCGCGGGAGTCGTCGTCGCATCGGCAACGACCGGCTCGCGCAATTTCGATCGTAAGGCGTCGCGCGCCTTGCGCGAAGTCAGGACGGCGTCGGCGTCCCCCTCCCAGGCGCCGCCTGAAGCGACGTGCAGGGCATCGGCGTACTGGCTCCAGATGAGAAGAGCGCCGTCGTTGCTCCATTTCGCGGATCCCTGGTGTTCGCCGGCGGGGGCGACGCGCACGGGCGGCCGCCCGCCCTCGGCCGGCGCGACCGCAACGTTGCTCAGGAAGCCGCTCGGCTGGACCGGCAGGGCGATCCACTTCGAGTCGGGCGACCATGAGAGCCACCACGACCAATCGCCGTAGGAATAGTCCATTCCCTTCGGCAGCACCTCGACATCGCTCTTGCCGTCGGACCCGAGCACGCGCACCGACTCGCGATTGGCGACGTAAGCGATGTGTTTGCCGTCGGGGGAAAATGTCGGATGCATCGCGTCCCGATCGCCCGCTTTCAGCAACGTCTCTTGCAGTGCGGTCGACTCTGAAAAGGTTCGTTCGTCGGAATCGACGATGCGGGATTCGTAGAGACTCCAATGGCCGTCGCGCTCGCCGGCGTAAGCGAGCGTGCGCCCGTCGGGCGAGAAACTCGGCCAACGCTCCTCGCCGGGGGTGCGAGTGACGCGCTTGATGTACTTTCCATTCATCGCAGCCACATAAATATTGCCGCGCGAAACGACGGCGATTTCCTTGCCGGTGGGCGACAGAACGAAATCGTCGATATTGGTGGTGCGCGCGGCGCGCTCGCCGTCGAACGCGGCCTGCGCGATATCGACTTCGATCCGTTCCGGCGCGCTCGCGCCGTTGCGCAGCCGGTAGAGATCCCCATTCCAGGAGAACGCGAGATCATCGGACTGCGAGATCGACAGCGAGCGCACGGGATCGCCGGTGAATTGCGTGATCTGAACGCCCTTGCGGTCGGAGAGCGACAGCTTCCAGACGTTCATCGAGCCCGACGCCTCGCTGAGATAGAGGACGTCGCCGCTCGAAGACCAGACGGCGTCGCGACTCTCGTGGACGTCGGCGGTCAGCCGCTCGTGTCGCCTGCTCGCCGCGTCATACAGCCATACCTGACGCGCCGCGCTCGAGATCTGCCCCCGCCGGAAGGGCTGTTCGATGCTGGCGCCCGTATACAACAGCCGACGTCCCTGCCGATCCCAGCGCGCATCGAAAGCCGCGTTGGGCAGAGCCAGTCGATCGCGCCCCTCGGCGATCGGAACCTCATAGAGTTGCTCGCCCGATTCGGAACGGCTCGGGATGGCGAAAGTCTGCGCGGCGTCGCCCAATCGGCGAGACGTGAACAGAACCGAATTTCCGTCGGGCGTGAAACTGGCGGGCTTCTCGTCGGCGCCGTACCAGGTCAGCCGTTTCGCCTCGCCGCCTCGCGCGGGCGCCACGAAGATATTCATCGCACCGAAGCGATCGGAGGCGAAGGCGATCATTTCGCCCGAGGGCGACCAGACGGGCGAAGCGGCGTGAAACCCGGAAGGCGTCAGCGGCAAAGCGGCGCCGCCCGCGGTCGGCGCGATCCAGATCTGGCCTTCGAAGCGAAAAGCGATCCTCGAGCCGTCGGGCGAGATCGCGGGTTCGCGCAGCCAGAGCGAGGTTTGCGCGGCCGAGGCCGCGGAGGCGAGGCCTGCGAGCCACACGCACAACATCACGCCGAAGAGCCGGCGCGCCCGCCCGGCCCCCGATTGCGTCGTCCCAATCATGACAACCTCATGAGCCCGCATCTCGCGAGCGCCGCAGGGCTAATTTGGGTTCTTGCATTTGTCTTTGTAGATATTCTCGATCAAGACCGACGCGGGCAATTCGTCGTAGGGATAGCTCGCCACGATCGCGCGAACAAACACTCTGACGATTTCATCGCTCGGCGGATCGCCGGACAGGCAGGAAGGCTCGCCACGAACCCGCCGGCCATTTTCCAAGGCGTCGATCGATCCGAGTATGAATCGGGAGCAGGGGGACTTGTCATCCGCGATACATTGCCTCGCCAATTCATTGGCCGACTTCGACTGAGCCTGCGACGCCTCCGCGCCGGAAAGGAAAGCCATCGCAGCCGTGACCGCTCGCCGCCACTTCATGCATGCCTCCTTCTCGCGCTGCATCGGCCGGCGACTCGCGCCGCTAGGCATGCCTGCGCGATCTGACGCAAATCTGCGACGGTTTTGCGGTTGCGGCAAGCGCCGGAGACGTCGCGGCCGGCCTTCTCAACGCTCGGCCGCCTGAATTTGCGCCGCCGAGCGCTCCGGCGGGCGGGCGAGGAAGAACCAGCTCGCGACCGAGCCGGCGGCGAAAATGGTCATCGCGAGGGGCAGCGCCGTCGCGGTTCCCCTGAACAGGGCGGCGACGAGGGCGCTGGCGGCGGCGCCGGCGAGCATCTGCAGACAGCCCCGGACAGCCGAGGCGACGCCGGCCATATCGGCGAACGGCTCCATCGCGCCATGCACGGCCAGCGGGGCGACGACGCCCATCGAGATGTTGGCGAGTACGACCAGAGGCAGCGCGTCCGCGACCCGAAAGGCGCCGAGCGCGGCGAGCGCCAAGAGCGCGAGGCTGAAGGCGGCCTGGCCGATGACGCCCGCCGCCAGCAGCCCGTGCGGATCGAAGCCGGTCCGCAGCAGGCGCGCACAGAGCAGCGAGCCGGCCGTAATGCCGAGCGATGAGATCGCGAACAGGAGCGCGAACCCGCCCGTTCCCAGTCCGAGCACGTCGATGAACACGAACGGCGAACCCGACACGAACGAGAACAGGCAGCCGAAACTCAGCGCGCCGATCAGCGAATGGCCGATCGCGGAGCGGTGGGTGAGCGCTCTGCCGTAGCTGCGCAGCAAGCGACGTGGCGAGAGCGCGGCGAGGTCGTGGGCCGGGATCGATTCATCGACAGCCAAGCCGACTACGACGGTCAGCGCTAGACCAGCCAACGCCAGGACGAGGAAGATCAGGCGCCAGTCGCCGACGCGCAGGACCAGCGCGCCTAGGCTCGGCGCGATCATTGGCGCGGCGGTCATCACAGCGCTGATAGCGCCCATTTTTGCCCGCGCGTCGACGCCTTCAAAGCGGTCGCGCACGATCGCGAACGCCAGAACCGTGGCGCCACCAGCGCCCGCGCCCTCCACGAAACGCCACGCGAGCAGCGCGCCGACGCCACTGGCGAGCGCGCAAAAGAGTCCCGAGGCCGTGAACAGCGCGCAGGCCCCGATCAGCGGCGCGCGACGGCCGAAACGGTCCGAGAGCGGGCCGAAACCCAGCTGCGCCAAGGCGAACCCCGCCATGAACAGGCTGAGCGTGAGGCCGGTTTGCGACGGCGGCGCCCCTAGTGTGGCGCCGATGGCGCCCATCGCGGGGAGACTCATGTCGATCGACAGCGGCGGCATCGCCGCGAGGCCAGCGATGAGGAGCGTGAAACCGAAGGAGCGGGGAGAAAGAGCCATGCAGCGGCGCAACATAACAGGCGGCGCGCGTCCCTCCAACCGGCGCGATCGCGCCATTTTTGCTTTTCGCGCCGCCCAACAACAAATGAATCAACTCGCGGTCAGCGGCGACAATCGAACGCGGGCCGTGCTTTACGAACATGTGTCATGCTCGCGTTCGCGAATCGCGAACGCGAGCATCCGAGAACCACCACGACGCTTCAAGACTTGCCGCTATGCGCCGTTTTCGACCGCTTCCCGGCTTTTCCTCGCCGCTTCGTCGTGTCCCCACGGCTGGATCCCCGCTTTCGCGGGGATGACAAATGCTGGCTTGGCCGGTCGCGATGCAGCAGTTGTTTCGAGGCGTCGCCTTTGGCGTCGCCCGAAGCGGGTGGACGACGGGAATGGCTGCGTATCGATCCTTTGGCCGCTAGGGTTTCGCATTGGCTTGCTTCGGGAATCTTTGCCCTCCTTGCGTCCTTGTCGCGAGTTGGCCTATGTTCCGCCCGAATTGCGAGTGGCTGCGAGTTGGGGGAGGGGCCTTTGAGGCTCGGTATAGGAAAGGGTTTAGCCGCCGCGGCTCTAACTGCGGCCCTCGGGGGTTGCATGTCGACGGGTCCGACTCCGGAACCGCCGCCCGCGGCCGCCTCGACGCGGCCGTCCATCACGTCGGACATGCTCATCGGCAAATGGGGCCTCGCCTCCTATCGAAAGGACGCGGACAAGGCCCGCACCGCGGCCGCGGCGCGCGAGCAATGCGGCAAGCCCTATGTCATCGGCAAGGGTCCGACCGGCGGCGTGATGATGTATCAGCCGGATCAGTCGAAGGCGCAGGAGCTCGTCGTCAAGGCCGGCGACGGCAAGACGTTCATCGGCCCGGCCGACGATCCCGCGGGAGGCCAGCTCGACCGGCAGGTGGTTTCGTTCGACGGCGGCGTGATGGTCACGCAATGGGTCGACCCGGACGTTGTGTCCCGCTACGGGACGATGGTATTCGTGCGGTGTTCGGGGTAATAGCCTGCGGTTGTGATGGCGGTTGGAGGCCAGTGTTGATGCGACGAATCAAGATTTTCGGGTTGGCGGCGTTGGGAATTTGCCTGGCGGCGCTGGCCGCGCCGAATATGTCCGCGGCTACCACGCCGACGGTGATCGCGGCGCCCTCGGGGGCCGACGAAATGAAGGTCGACGACCAGCCGGGCTACGTGCCCAGCGCCGAGTCGGAACAGCTCGATCCGCAGTACCAGCGCCAAATGGTGTTCTACCGGACCACCGAGCCGCCAGGCACTATCATCGTTCAGACCTCGGAAAAGTACCTCTACCTCGTTCAGGGCGGCAACCGCGCGCTCCGTTACGGCATCGGCGTCGGCCGCGACGGCTTCCAGTGGAAAGGCCTCGTCAAGATCGCGCGCAAGCAGGAATGGCCGGACTGGCGGCCGCCGCCGGAAATGATCGAGCGCCAGCCCTACCTGCCGCGTTTCATGGCGGGCGGCCCCGGTAACCCGCTCGGCGCGCGCGCGATGTATCTGGGCGCGACTGTCTATAGAATACATGGGACGAATCAGCCGGATACGATCGGCTCGAAGGTTTCTTCGGGATGCTTCCGGTTGATCAATCCCGATGTGATCGATCTCTACGATCGGGTTCCCGTGGGAACCCGGGTCATCGTGCATCAAGCGCCTTCTGTCGAGGGCTGATCCCCGTAACATGAGGCGGCGAGACCGAAGAGGTTTGGCCGCCGAAGCCAGCGAGCGCAGCTCCATGTCCATTCGCAAACATACGTCTGCAACACTCCTGTGTGCGAGCCTCCTGTCGATCATGGCGGGTGCGGCCTGCAACGGGGCAGCCGCGCAGACGCTCAAGGCGGTCAAGGACCGCGGCGAGCTGATCTGTGGCGTCAGCCACGGGCTCCCCGGCTTCGCGGCCCCCGACTCTTCGGGCGCGTGGTCCGGAATCGACGTCGACTATTGCCGAGCCGTCGCCGCGGCGGTCTTCCACGATCCGGAGAAGGTGAGGTTCATGCCGCTGGGAGTGGAGGAGCGTTTCGACGTGCTCAAGTCGGGCAAGATCGATGTGCTCGCGCACAATTCGACGTGGACGATGTCGCGGGAGACGGATTTCGGCCTGACCTTCGTCGGCGTCAACTACTACGACGGCCAGGGTTTCCTGGTCCATAGGTCGCCCGAGATAGCCTCCGCTTTGGAACTCGATGGCGCCAAGGTCTGCGTCCAGAAAGGGACGACCACGATCGACAATCTCGAAGATTACTTCAAGAGCAACAATTTGAAATACGAAGCGATAGGAGAATCCTCGCAAGACGACGCGCGGAAGGACTACGAAGCGGGCAAATGCAACGTGCTGACGAGCGACGTTTCCCAATTATATGCTCTGCGCTTGCAAATGGTCAATCCACGCGACCACGTGATTCTGCCGGATGTGATTTCGAAGGAGCCACTCGGTCTTGCGGTTCGCCAGGACGATACGCAATGGGCGGAAATCGTGAAATGGGTCGATTTCGCGCTGATCAACGCCGAAGAGCTCGGCATCAGCTCGAAGAATGTCGATGAAGCGATGAAGTCGACAAAGCCCGCCGTCCGTCGGCTAATGGGCCTCGACGGGGACTTCGGCCCGAAGATGGGCCTTTCCTCCGATTGGGCGGCCAATGCCATTCGCGCGGTCGGCAATTACGGAGAAATCTACGAACGCGACGTCGGCTCGAAATCCAAGCTCGGAATTCCCCGCGGGCTGAACGAGCTGTGGAACCTGGGCGGCATCCAATACGCGCCGCCGATCCGTTGACCGTCGACCGTCATTGCGAGCAAAGCGAAGCAATCCAGCCGTCGTGCAGGGCGCGGCGGCTCGCTCATATTGGCGCCAGGGTAGCTTCAGGAACGGCCGGCCGTCGCCGATATTGGGCTAGCGAACCGTAGAGCATGCGTCGCTGTGAGGCGTACGCCCTGATTGCACGGCAGGCGCCAGCTGTGCAGGCAGGGCTGCGACTTGGCCCGACGGCTGGATTGCTTCGCTGCGCTCGCAATGACGGAGAGCGGCGAGGTAGGCGAGGTAATTGCCGCTAATTCTCCGGGCGGTGACGCGCTTTTGATCGGCGCCGGGCGCGACAAGGGGCGTTTCTGCGCTTACATCCATCTCCTCCGCTCCGGGCGATGGACGTTCGACTTCGCATGCGCGTTGTTCGGCGCGCGCTTCCATGGAAATCGAATGATCGCGAAGACGACCCACCGACCGTATGTGCTCGCCGCCGTGATGGCGGCGATGTTCATGATCGCCATCGAAGCCACCATCGTATCCACGGCGATGCCGCGGATCGTCGGCCAGCTCGGCGGGTTGCAGCTCTACAGCTGGGTGTTCTCGGCGTTCCTGCTCACGCAGACGGCGACCACCGTCGTGTTCGGAAAGCTCTCCGACTTGCTCGGGCGGAAGAAGGTGATGCTTTCGGGCATCGCAATCTTTCTGTTCGGTTCGCTGCTGTGCGGGTTCGCCTGGTCGATGCCGTCGATGATCCTGTTCCGGCTCGTGCAAGGCGTCGGCGCGGGGGCCATCCAGCCCATCGGCATGACCATAGTGGGCGACCTCTATTCCGCCCACGAGCGCGGGAAGATCCAGGGTTATCTCGCAAGCGTCTGGGCGATCTCGGCCGTGGTCGGACCGCTGGTGGGCGGATTGATAATCCAGCATTTTTCCTGGGCCTGGATTTTCTGGATGAACCTGCCGATCGGCGTCCTGGCCGCCGCCGGTTTCTGGGCCTGCCTGCACGAGAACATCGTTCGTCAGGATCGCAGAATCGATCATCTGAGCGCCGGGGTGTTCACGATCGCGATCGCCGCCGTGATGGCGGACCTGACCGCCGTTTCGACCTCGAGCAGGACCGAGACAGCCTTCATCAGCGCCCTCGCCGTCGTGAGCATCGCCTTGTTCGTCTGGCAGGAGCGGCGTTCGCCAGAGCCGATGATATCGCTGAAGCTGTGGGGGCGCCGCCCGATCGCCGCCGCCAACGGCGCGTCGCTGCTGGCCGGGATGGTCATGATCGGGCTGACGACCTTCCTGCCCGTCTACGTCCAGGGGGTTATGCAGAAATCGGCGCTGACGGCCGGCTTCGCTCTCTCCGTGATGGTTCTGGGATGGCCGATCGGCGCGACGCTCTCGACGCGCGTGCTCACGCGTTTCGGCGTTCGCCCCGTGTTGCTGACGGGCGCGCTGCTGGTGCCGGTCGGGACGCTCGTCTTTCTCGTTCTGCGGCCCGACACTCCGCCGGTATTCGCCGGAATCGGCTCTTGGATCGTGGGCTTTGGCATGGGCGTGCTCAGCAGCGCCTCACTCGTGTTGATCCAGGAAATCGTGGATTGGTCCGAACGGGGAAGCGCGACCGCGTCGTTCATATTCGCGCGGAGCCTCGGCAGCACGTTCGGCGCGACGATCTTCGGCGCAGTGCTGAATTATGGTCTCATTCACTCGGGACAGGGCGCCGTGTCCTCCGACCAGCTTCGCGGTCTGCTGGAAGGCGCGGCGCGGGACGCGACGGCCGACGCCCCGCTTCGCGCCGTGCTGGCGCAGTCGCTGCACCTGACGTTCGCTTCGATGTTCGTGATCGCGCTGCTAACGGCGGCGGTCACGTCTCTGGTGCCGAAGATCGTGCTCGGCCGGCGCGGAGTTGCGGCCGAACGGTCCGGGGCGACGGAGGCTCCCAAAGGCGCTCCTTCAGCGGCGGAGTGAGCGTGGTCCGCGCGGACTACAAGACGCAACTCGATTTTGAGGGGTTCACAGTTCACTGTGTGCTGCTCATACCGCTTCACCTGTGGCCGTAATCCGTGAAAACGTAGTCTCTCGTCTTCACGGTCGTGTGGCACGCGAACCCGCACTTTGCGTCGTTCCCCTGCGGCGGCTTGTCAGCCAAGGTGCCGGGCGTGAACGTATCGGAGGCAGCGTCATAGTCGAACGCGGCCCATCCCCACCCGCCGCTGTCCGCGAACCTCTTGCTGTCCTTCACCATGAAATCCATGTCATGCTGGGCGCCTGGCACCGTCGCTGCGGGAAACGTCTCCATCTTTTTCGGGTTCCAATGGATTTTCGCCAGCTTGGCGCCGTTGGGGAAAGGCTTGCCATTGCCGGGAACGCCAGCCAGGTAGGCGTCGATCATCACAGGATTAGCGAGGATCGCAGCAATTAAGTTTCCGTCCTGACTGACGGAGACAACCTGCCAGGCCTCGTATCCTTTGAACTCGGAGAACGCGAGCCCATTCGGCACTTTCAGGGCGTACTTGTCCTGCGCGGCCACGGCCCAGCCGCCCACGACGGCAAGCACTCCCGTAATAATCGCAATCGTCAGCATCCTTTTGCTGCTCATTGTTCGCTCCTCCTTCATCAAGTTTAGCGCGCCTGCTTTCCAGACTCACGCTGGAAGCTGTGCGATCAGCTCGTCGGCCGTCAGTATCGTGCGAGAATGTCGGCCCATTGATGACATGTGCGGCGCGCACGTGAAGTTGACCAAATATTCGAGAGCATCCGACCAGTAGTGTCACCGCATCAGGCCGGCCGCTGCCCCACAAAGGCCGCGAGCTTCACGCCGTGGCGTCGCCAAACTCATTCGGCGGCAAGCGCTCTGTACTCCGCCGCTTCGTGCAGGATCACCCCCGAGAGGGATCGAACTGGCCAATCCACGGCTCGCGCGCGAGCACCGCCTTAAACGCGCACCCTGGCGCGGCCGGTCTGGAGAGGCCAAGCGTGTTCGGCCGCACCTGAACCTAACGCTATTGTTGATTATTTTCTTATCCACGACTTTGAGCCATTTTGGCGTCATCGGATGCGTCGGGGGCGAGCGGATCGGTCTTGCGCGAAATTCCCTGCCATTCCCTGCCCGCGCGAATAATTCCCTGCGCTGACAAAAAAATTCCCTGCCCTGTAAGTGTAGGGAATTCACTCGCAAACTACTGAATTCGCAACCGTTCTCAAGACCGATTTTCGCTAAAAACGGCTGAATCGAATAAATTCCCTGCGTTTTTCCCTGCGGCCAGGGAATCCTGGTCTTCAGGAGGCTGTGAAATTCCGGTCCGCGGCAAGCCGCGGAGGAGCCGACGTCGGGAACGGTGCATGCTCGAAGAACACGCATCACGCTCGCGTCCGCCATGCGCGTCCGCGGACTCGAGCGGGGACGGCATGACGGGCGGCGGTTCTGATTCAGTTGTTTTTGGGCGGCCCCTTGGCAACGCGAGCGAGCGCACACATCGCTATCCCGCCCCGGCGGCGGCCAGCTGATACAATCGTCCGGTCGCGTCCAAGTCCTCGACCCGCCATTCGCCGCCGACGCCCTCTATCATCCACCGCAGCAGCGCCCAGAGGTCGGTGTCGAGGTCGGCATCGTTCAAGGGCTCCAGCGCATCGGGGAGGGCGTAGATCTCGATGCCGTCCGGAAACACCTCTCCGCTCCGTCCGACGAAGACGAGCGCGTAGACCATTCCCGACGGAGCCTGCACATACCCGGGCCGTGCCAAGCCGCTCGAATCGAGGGCAAAGCGCCGGACGAAGAACTCGCGGAATTCGGGGTAGTGCCCGACGCGGTCCTCCGTCAGCACCAGCGCCCTTCTTTTTCCGTCGAGGCGGGGCGCCTCCACGACTTCAATCTGCGTCATGACTGCCTCCCATCGATGCGGTCCAAGAAGCGATTGATCTTCTCGGCGATCTCGGCGCCGGAGTCCTCTTGGAGGAAGTGTCGCCCCGTTACCAGTTCGGGCCCTTCGGCGTGAGGCAGCAGCTCCTTGAAACGGGTCGCGAACGTCTTTTGGTCGAATACCTCGTCTTCTCTTCCCCAGACCAGAAGTGTCGGGAATTTCGATTTCCTCAGTTCGCGCTCGAGCCATTCGAAGCGCGCGAAGCCGCGCGCGGTCTCGTCCAGCGGAATCCAACGCGGCCAGGTCCAGGTGAGTAGACGTGATCCCGGATCCGGCAGGATGCCTTCGTACACGCTCTGAGCCTCGGCCCTGAACTTCTTCCGGTCGACAACAGAGAGATACATGCCACGACCCGCAAGCGCGTTGTGGCGCCCAAGAAGATATGGACCGACGACGGGCGCGTGCATCATGCGCCACGGGAAAATCCGTTTGTGGAATTCGGCAGCAGGCAGCGGCCACGCCCAAGTGCTCATGACGACCAGGGCGCGGACGCGGTCGGGATTGGAGAGCGCGAACCCGAGACCGGTTGGCCCGCCCCAGTCGTGACAGACCATGGTGGCGTTGCGCACGTCGAGTTGCCGCAGCAGTCCCGTCAGGTTCGCGATATGGCCATCGAGAGTGTGCCCCTGTTCGCGGACGGGCTTCTCGGACAGGCCGAACCCGATCATGTCAGGAACGATGACGCGTCGGCCCGCCGCCGTGAGCGGCCTCACGAAGTTGCGGTACAGAAATCCCCATGCCGGGTTGCCGTGCAGGAGAACCACCGGATCGCCGGCGCCCTCGTCGATGTAGTGCATGCGCCAGCCGTTGACGCGCTTGAATTTTGGCTCATACGGCCATTGCTCATGCGCAAACCGCTGCGCCTCTCCCGTAGCTTCCATTCCCTTTCTCCCTATCCAAAGAAGATCACAGCCTGGCCGTTGAGGCCCGGGAGCTTGACCACGGCGCCTAGAAATTTGCCCGTCGTGAAATCGAACGCGACCACTTCATCCTGGGCCACGCAGTAGAGTTTGTTGTCCGGCCCGAAGCGAAGGCCACGGGGCTTTTCAAATCTCGTCGGCGGATCGGGAGTCAGGACGCGAACGAGACGGCCATCGGAACGATCGTACTCGCGTATTGTCGTCACCGCACCCGGAGATCCGAACGGATGCTCGCTGCTCACGACCACGTTTCCGTTCGGCGCCATCGCGAGATCGAGCGGGCTGAGTTCTGCATCGTCTACCTTCCAGGACAGACGAATTCGCCGTTCCGGACCAAACGCCAGAATGGCGTTGTCGCCTTCCCCGTCCGGACCGATGCCGGATGCGAGATAGAGGGCGCCGTCGTGTCCGAACGCAAAGCCCCGCGGAAACGGGACCACAGCCGGTGGAAGCACAGGTTCGCCTGGGATCGCGAGCGTCGGTGGGAAAGCCATGATCGTCCGCGAACCGCGCAATCCCACATAGTACCGGCGATCCGGCCCGAAGTTGCCGCCGCCAGGGTTCAACCCGGCGATCGCGCCGCTGTCGCGCACCACCCCGCCTTTGCCGTCGAGCGCCAGGATGCGGTCGGAGCCACTGTTGACGAACAGTAAGCCGTCGCTGACGCCAAGCCCTCGCGGATCTGAAACCCGAGCGTCGTCTGTGAATGACCCGAGCAGTTGCCCGCTCTCGCCGAACGCCAGCAGCTTGCCGTAACCGGTACCGTTGGCGCCTGAGGCGCTCGTCACGAGGAGAGCCATCCAAATTCCTGCCGTTGGTATCGCTGCGCTGGCGAGCGCAGCCCTTCACTCCTACGACACGCAATTCATACCAACCAGCTGCGATGTGGAGATAGCTTTTATTCCACTTTGGAATGGCGCTGGCTGGCCGAGCTCGCGAGGGGGAAGGGGTTTCCATCGCTCGCGGCGCCCTTTTGGATCTGAACAGGGAGCGCTCTCATGCTACATTTTCGCGGACGCGGGGACTTTGCCGAGAGTATAGCTTATCGCGACAATTCGACTCGCTCCTATGTAAATCCACTCGAGGTCGCCCTATGAACGACGAGCAGCTTCACGGCCATCTGCTGAACCAGCAGGGATCGCGGCATGGCTTGAACACCCCGGCGCTGGTGATCGATCTCGATGCCCTGACCCGCAACATCGCCGGCATGGCCGATTTCGCGCGAACCCGAGGTTTGCAGCTGCGCCCGCACGCCAAGACGCACAAAAGCCCTGATATCGCCAGGCGCCAGATCGGGGCCGGCGCTGTCGGCATCTGCTGCGCCAAGATCGGCGAAGCCGAAGTCCTCGCGGACCACGGGATCGCTCGCGGCTTGCACATCACCTCTCCGGTGGTTTCCCTCCCCGCGATCGAGCGAGTGGTGGAGTTGAACGCGCGCACGGAAGAACTCACGTGCGTGGTCGACAACCCCATCAACGTCAGCGCCCTCGGCGCGGCGGCTCGGGGTTCTGGAAAGCCACTTTCGGTCATCCTCGATATCGATCCCGGCATGGGTCGTACAGGCGTCGGCTCGACGGCGGCCGCTCTCGCGGTGTTCGAGGCCATCCAGGCTGAAGAGGCCCTGCGCTATGTCGGCGTCCAATTTTACTGCGGCACCCAGCAGCACATCGAAAGCTACGAGGCCCGCCGCCAGGCCATGGCGGAGCGCGCCGACTTCGTCCGCGCCGTCATCGACGCGCTGGGCGCGGTCGGAGGCCGGCCGCGGATCGTCACCGGCGGCGGAACAGGCAGCCACCGTATCGACGCGACGCTCAACCTCTTCACCGAGCTGCAGGTCGGCTCCTATGTGTTCATGGACGCCCAATACCTCGCCTGCGACTTGACCGGCGAGGACGAACCCTCGTCGTTCGAAACCGCTTTGATGATCGACGCGCGCGTGGTGAGCGCGAACACGCCGGGCCTCGTCACTCTCGACGCCGGGCTCAAGGCCTTTTCGACCGACGCTGGGAATCCGCTCGTTTTGTCGGGCGCGCCGGCGGGCGCGACCTATCGCTTCATGGGCGACGAACACGGCGGATTG
>Ga0209773_10000061_pt1 | contig 29533 bp, 20 predicted proteins | sample BogFormECP14_OM1_FD_188244 | JGI IMG/M metagenome (GOLD analysis project Ga0209773, IMG submission 188244) | Bog forest soil microbial communities from Calvert Island, British Columbia, Canada - ECP14_OM1 (SPAdes) (version 2) | ecosystem: Environmental > Aquatic > Freshwater > Wetlands > Bog ... | reverse complement strand
CGCTAGTCTTGTTATTTGGCGTAACCCGGGCCGTAGAGAATTTTCCCCGGCCTCGCCCCCGTATGCTTGCCGTGATCGATCACCACTTGCCCGTTCACCAGTACATAATCAATCCCATCAGGCGTAATGTCGGGCTTCTCATACGTAGAGCGATCCTGAATTGTGTCATAGTCAAAAATCACAACATCCGCCCAGATTCCCTCGCGGATAAGTCCGCGGTCCGCGATACGCATTCGCGTGGCAGGCCACGAAGTCATCTTTCGAATCGCGTCTTCCAGCGTGAGCGTATGCGTCTCGCGCACATACCGCGCAATCACGCGCGGAAAATTTCCATAGCTTCGCGGATGAGCAAGCCCGAGCGCGTCATCGCCACCCAGGGTCAACGCCGTTCCCGCATCACTGCCAATACTGGTCCACGGAAATCTCAGCGCCGTCTCGATATCCTGCTCGCTCATCATGTGATAAATCGCCAGCACTCGCCCGGTTTTTCCTTGCATCACCAGATCAAACGCCGTATCCGCAGGATCTTTCTTCAGTTCCTTGGCAATGTCGGCGAGGCTGCGCCCCTGAAATTTCGCATTGTCCGGGTTCTGCGCATTGACGAGAATCACGTTCTGCCATCCGCCGGAAGCCTCGATGATGTTCCACCACCCAGGCGATCCACTTACAATCTCCTTCTTGAGTCGCGCGCGAATCTCAGGATCGCCAAGCCGTTTGATCAGCGCTTCTTGCCCGCCTTCGTGTGCCCAAGAGGGAATCGTTGCTTCAAGCCCTGTACCACCGGCCGTGTACACATACAGATCAGCAGCAACATCCACGCCACGCGCCCTTGCCGCATCAATGTGCGCACCAGCTTCTTGCATCAATTTTCCCCAACCGGGACTGTAAGCCGCCTTGAAGTGAAAAACCTCGCCCGGCAGTCCGCCCTTCTCCGAAATCTCGATGAGTTCGTCCACGGACTGAACGAGCTCTTTTCCTTCGCCGCGCATGTGGCTGGCATAAATGCCGCCGTACTTGGCCGCCACCTTGGCCATCTCAATCAGCTCTGGAGTCGTTGCGTAACTGCTCGGCGGGTAAATCAGTGCAGTCGTCATACCCATCGCCCCGCTCTGCATCGCCGTTTCAAGGGTCGCTTTCATCTTGGCAAGCTCTTCGGAAGTCGGCTGACGCGAGTCATAACCAAGCACCGCAATGCGCGCCTGCGTTTCCGAAAAATAGCTGCCGAAATTCAAGCTGATTCCATTTTTCTCCAGCGTGGCCCAATAGTCGCGGATTTGCTCGGCGGGAACCGGCGTGCCACCTTCTCCAGCGATAGCCGTCGTAACGCCTTCCATCAATTTATTTTCAGCCAGACCATTCTTCAGCAGCGGCTCGCCGGACTGATCCATCATGTCAATCCATCCGGGAGAAACATACCGCCCGCGCGCGTCGATCTCCGTCCGCCCGCGTCCTGAAATCTTGCCAATCTTCACAAAGCGTCCGTCCTTGATGGCAACATCGGCAAAAATGCATGGATTGCCCGCGCCATCCAAAACGCGTCCTTCGCGAATAACAATGTCGTAGTCAGATTTGTCCGCCGGAGTTCCACTCTGCGCGCGGGCAGCGATTGCGAAGCTCATAAATGCCAGAGCGGCCAGACAACCAAGTAAAAACTCTCTGTGACGTCGCATCAGTTCTCCCTTAGATTGTTTTCTTCTGCGCAAAATACACAGACAGCAACCTTACCGATTGGCTCGAATAACTTTTCCCGCCAGAGTTCCCGTCGCCTGTCCGTGATCGATGGCCAGCTGTCCGTTGATTAGCACGTATTCCATCCCCAGCGCATAACTCATCGGCTTCGCAAACGTAGCCGTGTCAGCAACCTTTGCCGGATCAAACAAAACAAGATCGGCCGCAAAGCCAGGAGCAACCCGCCCCCGATTCCACAATTTCAACTGATTGGCGGGCAGGGAAGTCATCTCTCGAACAGCGGTCTCGAGGCTTATTATTTGTTCTTCGCGGACGTACTTCGCCAGAATCCGCGGAAAGGTCCCAAATGTTCGTGGATGCGCATACGTCGAAACCGCCGGATTCATAGGCTCCGCATCCGAGCCAATGCTCACGAACGGCGCCCGCAAAGCCTGCTGCTTCTGTTCCTCGTTCATGCTCTTGGGGTCCACGTCGACTCCGCCTTGCTGCACCAAATAAAAGAAAGTCTCCCAAACGTCTGTTCCACGCAGCGCTGCGATTTCCTGAACGGACTTTCCTTCATAGCGCTTGTCCAACTTTGCCGGCACCTGCACCACAAGTACGTTGTCCCAGTTTTTTCCGACGTGCTGGTACCAATTCTCCCAATTCGAAGTCGTCTCAATCTCTTTGCGCAACTCCGTGCGCACTTTGGCGTCAGAAAGCATCGGCAAAAATGCATCCGTGCCGCTCGCGTAATGCCTCGGATGAATGAACGACCCCAGCCCTATCCCATTGCGAATATAAGGATAGATGTCCGCCGTAACGTCGACGCCGCGATCGCGCGCGGACTGAATCAGCGCAATCGCCTTGGGCATCAAAGGCCAGTTATCCTGCCCCGCGGCCTTCAAGTGATAAATGTGAACGGGAATGTGCGCCTCTTCGCCAATGCGAATCGTTTCCTGAATGGCTTCGAGCAGTTGCCCACTTTCATTCCGCATATGCGAGAAGTACACGCCGCCATGCGCCGCGGCAACTTTCGCAAGTTCGATAATTTCTTCCGTCTTCGCATACGTGCCAGGCGGATAAATCAAGGCAGTAGAAAGCCCGATCGAGCCATCCTGCATCGCCTTCGCGACGATCTCTTTCATCTTCGCCATCTGTTCCGGCGTAGGCACCCGATCCTCATCGCCAATAACGACCCGTCGAACCTGCGCCGCCCCCACGTTGTGAATCACATTAATCCCGATACCCTTTGTATCGAGCAAGCGGTCGTACTCTTCAAACGTCGTCCAGCTCGAAATCCCCGCGGGCAGATTGAGCTCCTTGATCGTCCGCTCGTCTTGCGGCGCCATGGAGTCGCCCTCGCCCGCCATCATGGTCGTAACGCCCTGGCGCAATTTGCTCAGCGCGGTTACCTGATCGAGAAGAAGGGGCAGGGTAGTGCCGCCCATCATGTCAATGAATCCCGGCGACAGCACCAATCCATGCGCGTCGATGACTCGTGCGGAAGTGTGCTGCGCAAGGTTGCCGATCTCAACGATCAACCCGTCACGAATTCCAACATCCGCGACATACCAGGGATTCCCGGAGCCATCCACAACGCGCGCGCCAGAAATAACAAGGTCAAACGAATCCGATTTAGCGAATCCCACCGGTATTGCCAGCAAAATGAAACCCAATATAAACATTGCGCGACGCACCATGACATTGCCTCCGACCACCGACCAGATCCGCGGGTTCGAACAAAGCTCCTTGCGGCCACGCTATCAACTACAAAAAGAAGAGCGGCCACGAAGTGTGGCCGCTCTCGCTTGTATAACCATGCCCGGCTCAGATCTAGAACTCGAACCGAATTCCGATCTGGCCTTCACGCCCAGGTAAGTATTGTTGAATGGTACCAATCCCTGGCGCCCCACCCTGCGGCTGAAACACATTGCAGGGCTGCGGCCCGAGTGGGCTGATGTTAGCGGAATCGTTGGGGCAGGTGGGTTCAAGCCCATTCACTGCCGCAGCGTTGTCCCGATTGAACAGATTGAACATTTCAAAGAGCACCTGTGCCTTAACTCGCTCTCCGATGTTAAATCGCTTGGCAATACGCAAGTCCATGTTCACAAAGGCAGGCGCGGTCTGAGAGTTCCGAGCGTACAACGCTCCTTGACCGGCATAATCGAGACCTTGTCCATTGAACAACCCGTCTCCATCAAAGTCCGATCCACCGCTGAAGGGGCTTACGCTGTAGTGGAAGCCGCTCTGAGCGCGGAAGATGCCGGCAACCTCGAACTTCCACGGCAGTTGCCATATCCCGTGGACCAGGAACGTATGATTCAGCGCAAGGTCAGAAGGCCCTTTATCAATAGTCGCCCCGTTGTAATACGTCCCCGCTTTGGGAACCGGATTCAGGTTGCTGTTGATAAAAGCCCCACTAGCATTCGTTTGGCCTGACACTGAGTCGGTGACTAGCGGCACGATTCCGACGTAGCTGTCGGAAAGTCCAGAGGTCGCCAGGAAATTGACGCCTTCACCATTCTGAATTTCCGAAGCCAGCGTCGAATTCAGAACGTCGTCGGTCGCATGCACAAATGTGTAGTTTGCCTGAATCGTGAAATGCTGCGACATCCGCTTCTGGAACCCGACGGTGAAACCATCGTAAGTGCCGGCTCCCCACGGTCCGTAGCTTTCGATTCTCTTTGGCCCAGTGCCCGGAACGAGGGTGTTCGCAAAACCCGGCATGCGCGCATCGAACTCTAGGTTCGTCGCCCGTACCGTCGTGATATCGGCGATGTCCTTATGGTAGTAATCAAACGTGATTACCATTCCGGAGCCGATTTCGCGCTGTATGCCCGCATGGTAGTTGAACGTATGAGGAACCTTGAACCCGGGGTCGACCGAGATCGGAACCTCTCCCGCCGTCCCCAGGATGCCTCCGATGGTCGTCAGATTGCCAAAGGGATCCCATGACCAATAATTGGCAGGGACCGAGATACTCGCGTCCGTCCCAGCGAGATTCGCAATGGCTGCATCCGCGGCAGCCAGAAACTGATCGGGCGTATAACCGCTCAGTTGTTGAATATTGCTCATGTTGACGACGGTGTTCGCCGGAATCGCCGCATGCCCGGGTGCGACCACAGTGTTCAGATAATCGATCCCGTACAATGTCGTGCCCAATCCATTCGGGCACGTCGCGTTGGCCCCTTGAACTTGCGCCTCCGTCATGGCGTTTGAAACGCATACGGTGGGACGCCCCAGTTTTTGGAACAGGCTCGTGAGCGTGGTCGGGTTTCCGTAGAACAGCCGGGGGAAGGACAACAGGCGCTCACGTTGAATGTTTGCGCCTCCGAACCCTGGAATATCTCTGGCCACCCCCTGCCGGAACTGATCGTAAAAGACGCCAAAGCTGGCGCTCACGACCGTTTTGGAATTGATTGCCCAGGCTGCTCCAATGCGTGGGGAGAAATCCGTCTTGTTCGGGAAGGTCGAGTCATAGTCCCAGCGCAGACCGCCGTTGATAGTTAGTTTCGACGTGATTCGCCAGTCGTCCTGCGCAAAAAGGCCGTTGTAGTTGTTTCGAATGTGAACTGCGTTGTCCTGTGCCGTTGCCCCTGCCTGTAGCGTGATCAGGTTAATTCCGGAATTGATCGGGCCAAACGTATTGAAATCGTCTACTGTGGCGAACAGCTGAGTGAAGAAGTTGTTGGGCTCTCCGCCATCAACCTTCGAGTTCTGGAAATCCCAGCCGAATTTAAGATTGTGATGGCCAAACTCTTTGCCCACGTTGGTGCCCAGAGAAACATATTTTTGGTAGAAAGAAAAAGCGTTATACCCTGGGCCGAAGGAGGTTTGGCCTAGGTTGCCGAACTCATCGCCGCTCGTATAGGTATTAAAAAGGTTGAACAGAGTATTGGGGATTCCCGCCTGCGGATGCGAAGGACTGGTAAGCAGCGGGTCGGCTCGGAACTGGAAATAAGAACTGGCAATCCAGGGATTCGAGGTCGCGCCCAGCGTCCACAGGTCATTGAGCCCCAGCATGAGGGTTCGGCCCGACAGGTTCGCACGTGTGTCGGGCAAATTTAGGGAAGCTGTCAACGGAAGGTAGTCCGTGATGTGATTGTTGGTGTAATTCATCTGCTCGGTGATGCGGTGCTGGCCAAGATTTTCATCGAGTTTTGCCCGTGCGCGTGTCTGATACGTTAGAGAGTTTTTGTTGAAAGGAGCTTCAAAAGCGACGAGGGTGGAAGGCAGGTTCGGGTTGAAGACGAAGTTCAAATCGCGGCTTTCCTGGATTCGCTCAGCAGAACCGAAAAAGAAAACTTTATCCTTCACGATCGGGCCGCCAAAATAAGCGGTGGGATCCCAGCGGTTCAGAAACGGTGCTCCACTCGTAGCCCCGGGGATGTCATTCGAGTCGAACACCGAGTTGCGGAAAAAGACGGACAGACCTCCGTGCCAATCATTCGTGCCACTGCGGGTGACGACATTGACGATGCCGCCTGAAGCGTGGCCGAATTCCGCCTTGTATCCCGCAGTGATGACTTGAAACTCAAGAATCGAATCCTGGTTGAATTGCGCTGATGGGCCGCCATTGAAATTGTCCTGGTTCGGCAGGCCGTCGATTAAAAAGAGCGCATTGCCCCCACGTTCGCCGAGTATGGGAGACGAATTGTCCCCCGCCGGGTCATTCTGGCGATTTAACGCAACGCCCGGAACGAGCTGCAGAAGATCCAGGTAGTTGCGGCCGTTGATGGGCATCTCCTCGATCTGTTGCGGCGTGATGGTGCTGCCCGTCGAAGAAGCGGTCGTCTCCAGTAAAGGTGTCGCGGAATCGACTTCCACAGTCTGGTTCAATGAACCTACTTGCATGGTGATGTCCAGCGACAGCGTCCGGTTCAACGTGACTTCGAGATTCTTCAAGACTTCCGACTCGAATCCTTCCTTCGTGGCTTTGATCTCGTAAACGCCAGGCGGCAAAGTCGTGACCCGATAGCTGCCGTCGCTCTCGGTTGTCACGGTGCGTTCCACTGCGAAAGCGGCGCTCGTCACGTGGACCTGTGCTCCGGCAACCGCCAGGCCCTGCTTGTCCTTGACGGTGCCTTCGATCGTGGAAGTGGTCTGTGCCGCAAGATCAGCCCCGCAGAGAAACACCAGGACAGCGAGGCTACAAAAATAAGTCAGCAAACGTTTCGAAATCCCCCACGTATCAGCAAACGAGTTCCGTGATAACGGTTTGTGGCTGGTCATGTCCCTTCTCCTTGTTCCTTTGAAAGTGCTTTCCGGCAGTTCGCACTCGCCCACTGTCCGTCATTCATCGTTCTGCAACGAATGTTGCATTAAGATAGAATCTCTATTGCCCGCGAGTTTAGGCAGGCAGCCATGGATTGTCAACCCATACGTTTAGGCGAAGATTAGCGCATTTTGATTACGCAACGCATGTTGCGTTTGTGATACAGTGAATCGAAAAATGAGATGATGGTGTCGTCGGCAAAACAATGCATCTTGACCGAATGAAACATACGTTGTAATTGTTTGCCTCTAATAACGTCCAACAGTAAGGACGAATTGAAAGTGAGTCGAAGAGGGCCAAGGAATGAGCGAGGCAACTACATCGCCGGCAAAGCAAGCAATCACCGTGCGGTGGATTCACGACGTTCAGGAAATGAATGTCTGCGTCGAATTGCAGCAGCGCATCTGGGGCTATGCGCCCTTGGACACCGTGCCCGACCAGATTTTTATCGTGGCGAAAAAGACCGGTGGCCAGGTGATGCTGGCGTACGACGCCGATAAGCCCGTCGGATTCGCGCTCGCGTTCGCCGCCGCACGCGATGGACTCACCTACTTGCATTCCCACATGGTTGGCGTTATCGACGAATATCAAAACCGCGGCGTTGGCCGCCTGCTGAAGCTCGCACAACGCGATGACGCCCTCGATCGCGGCATTGACCTCATCGAATGGACCTTCGATCCCCTGCAACTAAAAAACGCCCACTTCAACATCGAGCGCCTCGGCGCCATCGTCCGCCACTACATTCCCAATCTCTACGGCCGCACCTCAAGTCCGTTGCACGCCGGTCTGCCAACAGACCGCCTTGTCGGCGAATGGTGGGTTCGCTCGAGCCGAGTGGAAAATATCTTGAACGGCACTCCGCGCTCGACCGCTGCTGTCCCCGAACGAATCGCCATTCCAGCAAACATCCGCGACATCTGCCGCGACGACCCTCAAGCTGCTGAGCAAATACAAACAAATTTCCGCGAACAATTTTCAGCTTACATCGCCGCCGGCCGCTCTGCCGTCGGTTTCGAGTTCAACGCCCAACTTGGGACTTACCTCATGGAGCCCTATGAAGATTGAATCCATTACTTTGCGTGAAATTCAAATGCGTCTCAAGGCGCCCTTCGAAACCAGCTTTGGCGTCTCCCACCATCGCCGCATCATTCTTGTGGAAGTCGTCGCCGACGGCGTCAGCGGCTGGGCCGAAGTCACCGCCACCGAAACTCCCGGCTACAACTCCGAGACCACCGATACTGCCTGGCACGTCATCTCCGACTTCGTCGCCCCTGCCCTGATCGGCAAAACAATTGATTACGCCTCCGACTGCCCCGCGCTCCTCGCCGCCATTCGCGGACACGAAATGGCCAAGAGCGGCGTCGAAAACGCCCTCTGGGACGCCGAAGCTCGCATCAAAGGGCTTCCGCTTTCGAAACTTCTTGGCGGCACGCTCGACGAAATCGCCAGCGGCGTCTCTCTCGGCATTCGCGAAAATCCGCCATCCCTCGTGCGCCGCGTTGAAGAAGAACTCCTCAGCGGCTACCAGCGCATCAAACTAAAAATCAAGCCCGGCAAAGATCTTGACTATGTCGCCGCCGTCCGCAAACAATTCCCCAATATCCTTCTCTCCGTGGATGCCAATTCCGCCTATCGCCTCGAGGACGCCCCGCATCTCCGCGAACTCGATCAATACAACCTGCTCATGATGGAGCAGCCCTTAAACTGGGACGACATCTACGCCCACTCCAAGCTCCAATCCCAAATCAAAACTGCCATCTGCCTCGACGAGTGCATCAACAACGCCCGCCACGCCCTCACCGCCATCGAATTAAAAGCCTGCCGTATCGTCAACGTCAAGCTCGGTCGCGTCGGCGGTCACACGGAAGCCCTCCGCGTCGAAGAAGTCTGCCGAACGCACTCCATCCCCGTCTGGTGCGGCGGAATGCTCGAGACCGGCATCGGCCGCGCCCACAACATCGCCATGTCCACTCTCGCCGGCTTCACCCTTCCAGGCGACGTCTCCGCAAGCAAGCGCTACTGGGCGGAAGACATCATTGAGCCGGAAGTCGAAGTCACCTCCAAAGGCACCATCCACGTTCCGAAAGCCCCCGGCATCGGTTTCACAGTCCGCCGCGATCGCATCGAAAAACTTACCGTGCGCACCAACAGCTGGAGCAGCCAGCTCACCGCTGCGTAGCTACGTTCGAACGCACGCAGCTCACCCAGCCCGCAGAATCACGCATGAAATCAGGCAAAATGCCTGCTATCCTCTACATTCTTGCGCATCTCCATCACATCGCCGATTCTCAGCACTATTTCGAAGGAAACTTATATGAAACGCCTCGCAACCCTAGCCACCTTCACTCTCTTCGCCACTCTCTCAACCCCCGCGCAACGCGTACCCGAAACCGTCGTTCCTGACTCCTACGACCTGAAATTCACCCCCGACCTCTCCAGTGCCACGTTCTCCGGCGAAGAAACCATCCACGCCCATCTCCAAAAAGCTGCCACCACAATCACTCTCAACTCCGCCGAAATCGAATTCCAGGAAGCCAGCATCGCCGCAGGCGATTTCAAGCAAGCCGCCGCCGTAAAGCTCGACGAAAAAAACGAAACCGCCTCTCTCTGGGTCCCAGACACCGTTCCCGTCGGCCCTATCGAAATTCACATCCGGTTCACCGGCGTCCTCAACGACAAGCTCCGCGGCTTTTATCTCAGCCAGACCACACACCGCCGCTACGCCGTAACGCAATTTGAAGCCACCGACGCCCGCCGCGCCTTTCCCTCCTTCGATGAGCCTGCCTACAAAGCCGTCTTCCGCGTTACTCTCGTCGTGGACAAAGGCGACACAGCCATCTCCAACGGCAAAATCATCTCCGACACTCCCGGCCCAACCGCCGGCAAGCACACCCTCACATTTTCCGAATCCCCGAAAATGTCTAGCTATCTCGTCGCCATGATGGTCGGAGACTTCGCCTGCATCGAAGGCGCCGCCGACAACGTTCCCATCCGCGTCTGCGCCGTCCCCGAGAAAAAGAATCTGCTCTCCTACGCGCTCCTCTCCGCCGAAAACATCCTCAAGTTTTACGACACCTACTTCCAGACCAAATATCCCTTCAAAAAACTCGACATCATCGCGTTTCCCGATTTTTCTGCCGGCGCCATGGAAAACACCGCCGCCATCACTTACCGCGAAACCCTCCTCACCATCGACGACAAAAACGCCTCGGTACAGGCCCACCAGAATGTTGTCGCTGTCCTCGCCCACGAAATGGCTCACATGTGGTTCGGCGATCTCGTCACCATGAAGTGGTGGGATGACGTCTGGCTCAACGAAGGCTTCGCCACCTGGATGTCCTTCAAGCCCATGGAATCCGCAAAGCCCGAATGGCACATGGAAAACTCTGAAATCGCGCAGACCAATGGCGCCCTCGAAACGGATTCCATCGCCTCGGTGCGCGCCGTCCGCGGCAAGGCGGACACCACCGCCGATATCCAGACGCTCTTCGATGGCATTGCCTACGAAAAAGCCGCCTCCGTTCTCCGCATGACCGAAGCGTACGTAGGCCCCGACGTCTTCCGCAAAGGCGTGAACGACTATCTCGAAAAACACGCCTACGCCAACGCAACGGCCGAGGATTTCTGGAACCAGATGGCCGCCACTTCCGAAAAGCCCGTGGACCGCATCATGCCTAGCTTCATAGACCAGCCTGGCGCTCCTCTCGTCACCCTCGTGAAAATCGTATGCAAAGAAACGTCCACTCCCGGCGGCTTCATGAAGAAAAAGAAAATCACGCAAACAACCCAGGTCACTCTCTCGCAAGAGCGTTATTTTTCAGACCCCGCAAAACTCGGCGCCGGCTCGCCGGCGGCTTGGCAAATTCCCGTCGGACTTCGCCCCGATGGCTCGAAAGACGTCACCTACGTCTTGCTCGCCGCGCGCCAGCAAACGTTTGACCTGCCGGGCTGCTTCCCCTTGGTCTACGCGAATGGCGGCGGCCGCGGCTACTACACGAGCGATTACGACGCCGCTACGCTTTCCAAATTGAGTGCCGAACTCGAAACCGGCTTTTCCCCCGAAGAGCGCATCCATTTTTTCAAGGACGAATGGGCCATGGCGCGCGTTGGGCGCCTTAATATTGGCGACTATCTGGACACCATCCTGAAAGCGAAAGCCGAGCGCGCACCCGTAGTAGTGGATGAAATGGTGAACCGATTTGCCGATATTCACGACACGATCGCCGCAACCGCGGACCGCCCTGCTTTCGAGAAATGGGTGCGCGATTTCCTGCGTCCCATCGCAAACGAGCTCGGCGAAACGCCCAAGCCTGGTGAGCCGGATGAGAAACGCGCCCTTCGCGCCAACGTTTTCGCGAAGCTCGCAATCTATGGGCGCGATCCGCAGTCGCTGGCCGCGGCCCGCGTCATGGCCGAGCGGTACATGCGCGATCCATCCTCTGTCGATTCCGCGCTCGCTGGACGGGTTCTGATCATATCCGCGATGGAAGGGAACTCCGACCTTTACAACCGCTATCTCGAACACATGAAAACCGCCAAAACTCCCGAAGAGTACTACAACTATTTCATCGCCCTTTCGCGATTCCCGAGCCCCGAACTGGCGAAACGCACCTTCGAGTTCGCCCTCAGCTCCGATGTGAAAAACCAAGACCTCTACCGTGTCTTTGGCCTTTTCAACAACCCGGACACGCAACCCGCGGTCTGGGAGCTCTTCAAAAGCAACTTTCCCGCAATCCTCGCGAAATCGGATGCCGCGCTCGGCGCCGGTTTGGCGGATGTCGCGGGCTGGTTTTGCGACGAAAAATTGCGCGACGACGCGCAGGATTTTTTTGCTAACCAGAATCTTCCCGGCTCCGAGCGCATCCTTCAAAACGCCAAAGATACTGTCAACGCATGCATCGCTCTGCGGTCTACGCAGCAGGCCAACCTGTCGGCCTATCTGAAAAAGCTGCCGGCGAAGTAGCTTGCTGGATAGGAATCTGTTGCTCAGGACAAGAGTAGTCGTGTCCAAAAACGTCTATTGAGTGACGCTTGTTAGCATCAAGAGGTGCAGCCCAGAAACAAAATCCGCGCGCTGACATTCGGCCTTGTTCTCCCCCTACTTCGCTTTGGCGATGTATTTCGTTTTAAGCATTCAGAAGCAGCCGCTTCCGAATTGGTTTCCGTATTTTGGTCTAACTTATTTTGTTGGAAGCATAATTTTGATTACCGTCGTCAGCCGAAGAATCGCTCGTCGTAAATAACGGCCTGACCGAAACTGACCCGCTGCCTCCAAAGCAAATCGCTTGACATTCCGCGTCCATCTACATAGGCTCCCTCTTCACGAATGCAACAAATGTTTCACGCTCTCGCCCGTCGCCATTTCAGGGGGCCGTCCGGGCTTAGGCATTCTGCTCGATGACTTCATGTTGGGAGGCTGTTACCGTGGGAATTTCCGTTCGTGCCAGGCTTTTGTCTTTAGCCGCAGTTTCGGCTTTTTGTTTCTCCGCGATTTTTGCGCAGACTCCTGCGCCCCAGCAATCCATGGCGTCCGCGGCAAACGCTAAAGCAGCCGCTCCCGACAGCTCCGCTTCGAAAGGCCACGACCTCACCGCCGATGATCTTGGCGCGTTTTTCGATGGCCTCATCACCGAGCAGATTGGCCACGCCGATATCGCTGGTGCCGTCGTCGCCGTCGTCAAGGATGGCAAACTCCTCTACGCCAAAGGTTTCGGCTACGCCGATGTCGCCAAAAAAAATCCTGTCAACCCGGAAACCACCCTGTTCCGCCCCGGCTCGATCTCCAAAACTTTCACCTGGACTGCCGTCATGCAGCAAGTCGAACTCGGCAAGCTAGATCTCGATCGCGACGTCAACGATTACCTCGACTTTAAAGTTCCTCCCGCCTTCGGCAAGCCCATCACTCTCCGCAACATCATGACCCACAGCTCCGGCTATGAAGAGACCATCAAAGACCTCTTCCTCAGCTCCGACAAAGATCTCGTTCCCAACGCCGATTATTTGCGTGTGCACATGCCTGCTCGCATTTTTCCCCCTGGCGTCACGCCCGCGTACTCGAACTACGCCACCACCCTGGCCGCCTACATCGTCGAGCGCGTCTCCGGCCAGAACTTCAACGATTACGTCGACGAACATTTCTTCAAGCCGCTGAACATGAAATACGCCACATTCCGCCAGCCGCTTCCGGAGAATCTCAAGCCCTACATGTCCCAGGGCTACGTCCTCGGCTCCGGCGAAGCCAAGAACTTTGAAATCGTCCAGGTCGCTCCCGCAGGCTCGCTCTCTGCTTCCGCCGTGGATATGTCGCACTGGATGATCATGCACCTGCAAAACGGCAAGTATGGCGACGTCCAAATTCTAAAACCCGAGACCGCCATCCAGATGCACTCCCGCCAGGAAGGCTGGCCCGCCGTGATGCACGCCATGTGCCTCGGCTTTTACGAGCAGTCCGAAAACGGCCACCGCAGCGTCGGCCACGGCGGCGACACTGTTTCCTTCCATAGCGACATGCATCTTCTCCTGAATGACAACGTCGGACTTTTCACCTCTGTCAACAGCCCCGGGCGCGACCACGGCGACATGCGTGGCACCATCTTCAACCGCTTCATGGACCGCTATTTCCCAGAAGCGCCGTCAAACGAACCTAACCTCCCGACCGCCGCGGAGGACGCCCGTGCAGTCGCGGGGGTCTACATGGTAAGCCGCCGTTTTGAAACCAACTTCCTGGCCATCACCGGCGTCCTTGGCGAAACTAAGGTGAGCGTCAATCCCAAGGACAACACACTGCTTGTGGATGGCATGGACGGCTTGAACGGCCAGCCAAAGCATTTTCGCGAAATTTCTTCCATGGTCTTTCGCAACGTGGATGGCAAAGACAAACTCGCGTTCACAAAAGATGCCATCGGCCGCCCGGTTTTCTACATCGACTATCCGTTCATGGTTTTTTTGCGCGTGGACAGTCTTTTCGATAAGCAGAACTTCAACTATTTCGTCATCGGTTTCAGCTTGACCGTTATTGCTCTCAGCCTGCTGCTCTGGCCCATCGCCGCAATGTTCCGCAGCCACTATGCCAAGCCATTGACTCTGGACGGCGGCGCAAAACGTCTTCGCATGCTCGTCCGCCTCAATTGCATCGCAGCCGTCGTCTTCATCGTGGGAATGGTCACCCTCATCAACGAGATCGCTGGCCTCAAACTTTCCGGCGTCGCCGAGCGCACCGACATTTGGATTCACTTATTGCAGTTGATTGGTGTGCTCACGGGTTTCGGCGCATTGATTGCCATCGTCAACAGCCTCAAATCCTGGGCAGATAGCCAGCAGTGGCTCTGGTACAAAATCTGGAACACCCTCCTGGCCTTCGGCTGCGTCGGTTTCTTCTGGTTCATCTATCACTGGCACTTGCTGAATTTCCATCTGAACTACTGATGTAAGGTCTGAGGCAGGGTCATCCTTCCAAGGATGACCGCTTAGCTTCAGCCGCGATGTCTAATTTGTCCGGGAACGGCAATCTTGCTCTTGGGGATTTGTTGCTTACTGCCCGAATTGCGGGATTGTAACCAGCAGCGCTTTAGCGCCATTCCAGAGAATCTGCACGCCGATGCACACCAGCAGAAACGACGAGAGCCGCATGATCACGCTCATCCCCGCATCTCCCAGCACGCGCGCAAGCCGGTCAGAAAAACCGTAGCAGAGGTAAATGCTTAATGCGACGATCAGCGACCCGATCAAAATTTCCAACAACCCCAGCACATTCCACCCATGGTGGCGCGGAATGTTGGCACCCAATGTGATGGCCACCGAGATTGATCCAGGTCCCACGGTCAGCGGAAGAGTCAGCGGATAAAACGCAGTTTTAAACTCATCGCGAGGAGCCACTTTTTTGCGTACCTGCCCGTCGGGAGTGGCATCATCATCTTGCCGATTCAGCATTGCCCAGCCCGTCGAGATGACGATCAGCCCGCCGCCCACCTGAACCACCGGCAGCGATATCCCAAAAAAACTCAGAATGTGCGCTCCGATCAGGCAGGAACACACCAGAAGAAAAAAGCTGTTCACCGCCACGCGCCAGGAAAGCGCCCGGCGATCCGCAGCTGCGTAATCGCGCGTCAGCGTCAGAAAAATAGGACTGCCTCCCAGCGGGTTAACGATGGGGAACAGCGCGCTGAGGATCAATAGCGTGTTTTTCGCGGCTTCCAGCAAACGAACTCTCCAGCAGTTTGAGTATATCTGAGCGACTCGCAAAGCGTCACAACGCGGCTAGCGAATTGGATGTAAATGCCCGTCAAATGGACCCAATAAATCCTTCCCTAAGGAATCTGAGCGCGCACGAATTTCGCTGTGGTTATAGCCTGCCCCACGTGCCGTTGCGTGTGGTCTGCAATGTGCACCAGAAGCCCGCCCACAGTGGTCGGAAACTTCTTCTGCCCAACCATGCGAGGCTCTTCGAGAGAGGCATATGCCAATTTTCGGACGCGAAGGGCGCTCCCCTCCAACGCCGCAGCTAATTCCGCAAAAAGCTGCTCGCGTCTGCCGATGCAACTCAGCTCAGACCGAAGCGCCGCAAATTGCTGCTCATTCAAAGCGTTACCTTCAGCATACGTCAGCAGCCGATCCAGGCTCCTCGCGATGTGCCGCAGATGAAAGGCCACCGGCGCGATATCCGCGACGCTTCTATCCAACTGCTCATCGCTCAATGGTCCGCACCAATACATTAGGTTCTCCCCCGCAAGCTCCAGAGCATGCAGAACGCCACGATGCACCGCCGGAACATCCATCAGCGTCCCTCGGAGCCACGGCTCCGGCACCCGGTTCTCAGACATTCGCCTGCCCCTCCGCGCCGCAATTTCCAACGTCTATTATTGGCGATATTCGCTTCGAAATGAACGCATGGAATGATCGCTCCACGGAACTGAGCCGTGGACTCGGCAATGTGGACGATTTCCAGAATATTGCATACAACTCTTGCCCGCGCACGACTACGTGAGCTAGAGTCTCGGTTCCAGTTTGAGGAAAAACATGCCAAAGAAGAAGTCCTTGTCCCGTACAGGAAATCATCCCGGAGAAAAAGTTCGCATGATGATTCCCAAAGGCCGCATCCATAGCCGCGTTATGGAGATCGCAAAGCAGATTCGCCTCGATTTTCCGGAAGAGCCGCTGCATCTGGTCGGCGTATTGAAAGGCGCGGTGTTTTTTCTGTCGGACCTGGCGCGTGCCATCCATGGCGAAGTTTCTCTCGATTTTCTCGCCGTCTCCAGCTACGGAAAAGACACCAAAACTTCCGGCCAGGTAAAACTCACCAAGGATTTGGACGTAAGCATCGAAGGACGAACCGTGATTTTGGTCGAAGATATTTTGGACACCGGGATGACGCTGCAATACCTCCGGCGTATTTTTGAACAGCGCAAGCCCAAGCACCTCCGCATCGCCGTTCTTCTCGACAAACCGGAGCGCCGCATCGCTGACGTGCACGCGGACTACGTAGGCTTCACCATCCCCAACGAATTCGTCGTCGGCTTCGGTCTCGACTATGCCGAGCGCTATCGCAACCTGCCCGGAGTCGGAATTCTGGCGTTGAAGTCCCAGAAAAAAGCAGCGCCCTGAAAAGTAGGTAGCCATGGTCCGCTCGCGGGGGTCTTGGCGGAGCCGCCTTTGCCTCAAGAAAAATACAGTCTTAGCTTGACGATTCAAAACTCTCCGCGGTCGCCTGCTATAATGGGATGAGTTCATGAATCCTGGTAACGAACATACCGAAGTCACGGCAGCCGATCAGGCTGAAATTTCCGCCGAAGTTCTCAGCACGCTTGCGGAGATCGGCGAAGAGGTTAATTCTTCGCTCGACCTTGACGAAGTGCTGGCGCGCACCGCCGCGCTGATCAAAAGGCATATCGACTACGAAATCTTCGGAGTGCTGATGCTGGAAGGAGACGGCGCTTACCTCAAGCACCGTTTTTCCATCGGCTATCCGCGTGAGCTCGCCGAAAATCTGCGCATTCCTCTCGGCCAGGGAATTACTGGAACTGCGGCGGCGACTGGGCATCCCGTCCGCGTCAGCGATACATCCAAAGACTCCCGGTACATCAACGCGATTGACAGCGTGCGCTCGGAATTGGCCGTGCCTCTGATGCTTCAGGGAAAATGCGTGGGAGTGCTCGATATTCAGAGCAGGCATCTTGATTACTTTACTCGCGAACAGCAGAGCATCCTGACGCTTCTTGCCAGCCGGCTGGCGGTGGCCATTGATAACGCGCGCTTGTTCCAGCGCGTACGCGCGCAAGCGGACACCTTGCTCTTGTTAAATGAGGTCGGCCGCGAGACGAGCTCCATCCTCGACGTGGAAGAGTTGCTCCGTCGCGCCGCCGAACAGATCAAGCGCGTGATCGACTATCAAATCCTGAGCATCATGCTCTACGACGAAGACCAAAAAGTGTTTCGTCATCGCGTGGACGTAAAACACGGCCAGCGCGTCCAGGGAAAGATGCGCGTAGCCGCAACCGAAGGAATCGTAGGGGCCGCAGCGGAGTTGAAAGAACCCGTGCTCGTTCCCGATGTAACCGTCGACCCGCGCTACCTGATGGTGAATCCGGAAACGCGCTCCGAACTGGCCATTCCGATGATGCACAAAGGCAAAGTCATCGGGGTCCTCGACCTCGAGAGCCCGCAACTCAATTATTTTACCGAGGACCACGTTCAAACGCTCTCGATTCTCGCGTCGAATCTTGCGGTCTCGTTGGAAAACGCGAGGCTGTACGAGCAAGTCGCACGCGACGAAGCCCGCCTCGAGCGCGATTTGCAGGCGGCAAAGCGCATCCAAGGCGCGCTGCTCCGTTCCGTCCCCACTGAGGATTTTGGCTTGGACATGGCCGCGCGCTATCTTTCCGCGCGAGAAGTTTGCGGCGATCTCTACGAATTCTTGCGCTACGGTCCGCAACAACTCGGCATCGCCCTCGGCGACGTCAGCGGAAAGGGAACTGCAGCCGCACTTTACGGAGCGGTAGCCATCGGCATCATGCGAAGTCTCGCCCCACAAAAATTGCAGCCGGCGGAACTGTTGAAGCAGATGAATCAGATCGTCGGCGAGCGGCGTATCGAAGGGCGCTTTATGACCGCGTGTTTCGCGACGTGGCAGAAAGGCCGGCAAAAACTTCGCGTCGCGAATGCAGGGCAGTCGCAGCCGCTCCTTTATAAGGATGGGCGATGCGACAAGATTGAGCTGACCGGGTTTCCGATCGGCATTTTTGAAGAGGTCAGCTACGACGAGTGGGGCGTGACTCTGGTTGCCGGCGATATCGTGGTGTTTCATTCGGATGGAATCGCCGAGACTGCCAACAGCGAGGGGCAGTTTTTTGGAACTGAAAAGCTGCGCAGCCTCATAGAGCAGCACCATGAAGAGAGCGCGACGGAGATTGCCGACATGGTTTTGCGCGAAGTGGATTGGTTTGCGAACAGCGCGCCGCTGTCGGATGACCGCACGCTCGTAGTGTTGAAAGTGCGATGAGCGCGGCGCCGGCGAAGTCGCGGCAGAAACTTGCCTTTGTCGATCCGGCCGATTTCACGCCGCAGTTTGCGTGGAAAAAAGCGCCGCGGGAAGCTGGCGCCGAGCATGTGTTTTGCGAAGACGTTGATCTTGTTGGGGCGGCCGCGGCGTTTGGAACTCCTACTTATCTTTACAGCCGCGCAGCGGTGACCAACGCTTACGGTGAGTTTGCGAGCGGGCTCAGCAAAGTCCCTCACACGATTTGTTTCGCGGTCAAGTCCAACGGCAATCTTTCGATTTTGAGCCATCTCGCGCAGATGGGCAGCGGATTCGACATCGTTTCCGGCGGCGAACTCGAACATCTCGGGCATCTCCGCGTGCCGGGCAACCGGATTGTGTTCTCCGGCGTTGGAAAAACGCGGCACGAAATTCGCGATGCTCTGCAGTATGTGCCGGGCGGCGGTGGTCGCCATCCCCAGCGCGCCAACAGCGGAATTCTTTTGTTCAACGTGGAGTCCGAAGCGGAGCTGGAAGTCTTGCTCGAAGAATCGGAAAAGCATGTGCGCCTCGGAGGAAAAGTCCCTGCGGTGGCGATTCGCGTGAATCCCGATATTTCGGCTGGCGGCCATCCGCATATTTCGACGGGGCGTCACAATCACAAATTCGGGCTCGACTGGCCGGAGGCGCGGCGGCTCTATCTTGCCCACAAAGATTCCATGCATATTCATTGGAAGGGAATCAGCGCGCACATCGGTTCGCAGATTGTCTCGCTCGATCCGTTTCGCCGCGCGTTTGGCCGCATTGCGGCCTACATCAAGGAACTGAAGCACGCAGGAATCGAGCTGAAGTATCTCGATTTGGGCGGCGGCCTGGGCGTTCGCTACACCACGGAGAAAAATTCTTCGCGTGTGGCGTACGCGCGGATGCTCGCCGAGTTAGTGCGTCCGCTTGGGTTGCACCTGCTGCTCGAGCCCGGACGATCGATCATTGCGGCTGCTGGGATTTTGTTGACGCGCGTGATTTACACGAAGCGCAATCGCGGAAAGACGTTTGTCGTCGCGGACGCCGCTATGAATGATCTGCTGCGCCCCGCGCTTTATGGAGCGGTGCATCCCATTACCCGCCTTTCGCGGCTTGCAGGCGCGACGAAGGCTCCCACGGAACGCGTGGATATTGTCGGGCCAGTTTGTGAGACCGGCGATTGCCTGGTTCATGACTGGCCGCTAGGCGAGGTCCGGCCCGGCGATGTGCTGGCGATCTGGACTGCTGGCGCTTACGGGATGACGCAGTCTTCCAATTACAATGCGCGAACGCGGCCCAGCGAAGTCTTGATCGACGGGGCGAAGACCAAGCTGATTCGGCGGCGCGAGACGCAGGATGATTTGCTGCGCACCGATGTCTTGGCTCCGGCTCGCCGACCCCGGTTTGTTTAGCACCCGGCTCCGAAACATTAAGTAGCTCTAATCTGTCTCAAATTGCACAGTTGGCGCGCGACTAAGAGTAGAAAATCTTTAGATTCAAGCCTGAATTACCCCCTTCCCAGGCGCCAGGAGAATTTATGCTTTCATCCGAGCGTCGAACCACGCGTCGCCTCAAACTCCATCTGCCTTTACGCTTTCACCGTGAAACTGCACTTAGCGCAGTTGAGAACGCTGCAATGACGCTTAACGTCTCGTCGGGTGGTGTGTACTTTATTACGGATCTTGCTCTCGCCGTGGGTGAGGCGGTCCAGGTCTCCATGAAAATGCCCCGGCAGATCACCGGCTCAAAGGCGTGCAATTGTCGTTTCACCGGGAGGGTGGCTCACATAGAGTCGCACGGTGCCCTACCTGGGTGCTTGCAAGTCGGAGTGCAACTGCTCTACTACGTAACTGATACCTGCCGAAACTATTCGCGCGGCGCTGCGTCGATGGTTCACTCGCCGCCAGTGTAGGGCAACATGAGCATAGGTGCCGGTCCCCAGGTTTGATAGGCCTCTCCAGAATTCCGAATTGTTCAAAATGCCACTTCATCCCCCTTCTTAATTTCTCTTCCGGCGTTTGGCTCCTCGAATTCGGCCGCTGTGGTTTTTGGTTTCCGGATCCACTCGGGCCTTAACCTCAGAGAGACGGGTGCGGGTGTGGATTTTGATACTTGCTGTGCGCGAGCAGCTTAGAGCCGGACGATGGAAAGTCCTGGAATCAATCTAAACTAACTGGACGATGGGCTTGCGGAGTGGGATTCGAAAGCGATGTTGGCTGGGATGCGGAGTTCTACTTCAGTGCCGGAGCCCGTCCGGCTTAGGGCTTTGAGTTTTGCGCCGATGCGCTCGGCGCGTTCGCGCATCGTCGAGAGGCCCCAATGTCCTTCGCGCCCGGATTGCAGGACGTGGTCGTCGATGCCGCAGCCATTGTCGCGCACGAAGACGCGCAATTGCGCGGGCGAATATTCCAGTTCGACTTCGATACGGCTGGCGCCGGAATGGCGGAAGGAATTCAGAAGAGCTTCGCGGCCGATGGAATAGACTTCGTTGCGGATGGCGGGATGCAGCGATTGCGGATGGCCTTCTACGATTACGTGAAAATCCACGCGTTGTTTCAGGTTTAGTTCCTGAGGGACTTGCGAGAAGGCCTGTTCCAACGCTTGCGTTTGTGCGTCGGCCGGGCGGAAACCGCGAACGGCGTTGCGTCCTTCTTCGATCACCTGGCCGGTGAGTTTTTGCGCGCGGGCAAAGGGGGCTTTTGCGGGTGAATCTGCGGGAAGTTGGTCCATGGCGACGTCGAGCTGCATGGAGACGCTTATAAAACCTTGCAGGAGGGTGTCGTGGATTTCGCGCGCGATTCGGCTGCGCTCGTTGACGCGCTCTTCCATGCGGAGTTCCACGATGCGGCGCGTGGTAGCCCAGCCAAAGAAGGCGGCGATGAGGAACGTGGCGAGGGCGGTGGCCGGGACGATGAACAGGATGCGGTTCTGGACCGCGTTCATATTAGTGAGGGTCTCGGCGAGTTCGGCGCTGACTTCTGTATCGATTGTTTCTACGAGGGCGGAAATTTGGACTTCGAGGGGCTTCATTTCGTTAGCCAGGCGCAGCCGGACGGCGTCCCAGTCGCCTGAACTGGCGAGAGCGGAGATGGCCTCGAGCTGCGAGGGTAGAGCAATTTCGATGGCTTCCAGAGTGGGGACCAGGGCGGGGTCCACTGGAACTTCCGAGGACAACTGGACCAGAGCCGCCTTGGTGCGTTTGGTCTGGTCGAGTAGAGTTTCGCGCAACGGGCCAGATTCGGTTACCAGACGGTGAGCGTCACGAGTGAGGGTGAGTTCATCGAGCCGTTGATGAAAGGAACGAAGGCCTTCTTGCAAGCGCAGGATCTCAATGACTTGCAGGCTGACGCCGTTGAGACGGTCAGTTTGTACGCGGGCGATATGGAACTGCCAGATGAGGAGGCCGTTACCACCTAAAATCAGGGCAAGCAGGACCGCGAAAGCGAAAGTCAGGCGCGGACCGATATTGAACGGGCTGACGTCGGGTGAGTTCATCTGTGTCGTTTGGAGCTTCCTCCGTTCTCGCACCGGTCCGCTCCAAGCCTATGGATAAGTGTAGAGCTTGGATGCAGTTGCAAGTTGAGTTTGATACCGCTTAGTTTCCAGGCTTTGGCGGACCAGTACCGTAGCCAGTGATTTTGACGAGTTGGGCTTGCAGGTCGGCTGCAGCCTGAGGGGCCGGGATATGGCCGGTCAGGACAGAATGCACGGCGGCGATGTAGGCTTTGGTGACGTCTTCGTAGGTTTCGCCGCTGACACTGGAAGGGCGTGCCACTGTGCCGCTGGTTTGCTGGCCTGTGGGTTGGGTCCGAGCGAGTGGCTGAGCGATCGACGGACGGTCGTAAACTTCGGGCTGGCCCGGTTGTTTCGCGGCATTTTTTTCCTCGAAGCGGACTTGTGCGCGGATCAGGAAGCGAACTAGCTGGATCGCTTCTTGTTGATGAGTAGAGCGGCGCGAGATTGCGAGGCCTGACCCGCCCAATGTGCCAGCGCGGCCTCCGGGGCCACCGGGAATGCTTGCATACCCGGTTTTGCCTTCCGGGAGTGATCCGCGCCAGTGTAGCGGGCCGTAAGGTTCGTTGGGGCTGATTGTGGTTGCTCCCCAGATACGGTTGAACGCTGTGCTGCCAGCGTCGAAAGAGTTCATCGAGTCGACTTCGTGGAATTCAAGGACGCTCGGCGGCGAAATCCAGCCGATCCATTTTTGGGCGCGTTGCCAGGAACGGATGGCGGCGGGATTGTTGACGCTGATAGTGCGGTCGTTTTCGATGACGCGGCCGCCCCCTTCCGCGGCTTGCCATTCGAGCGCGTTGCAGGTGAGAGCTTCGGCGGCCGCGCCTTGCCAAACGTAACCCCAGAAATTTTTATTGCCTTTGGCGCGCTCGCCTGCCTGGATGCGCGCGGCCATGGTTTCCAGTTCATCCCAGGTCTTTGGCGGATGGTCGTAGCCATATTCGCGGAGGAGGTCGGAGCGGTATTCGAGGACGCCGACCTGGACCGTGTAGGGGAGAGCCACAACTTGGCCGTCCACGGTGTAGCTGGGCATTAGTTGCGGCTTGAGCAACGCGATTTCTGGGGCGAGAAACGAGCGGAGGCCGAGGAGATCTTTTGCGAGGACGCCGGTCCAGATCAGGTCCAAGCCCATGACGTCGGGGCCGGAGTTTGCGCGGCGCAGGAGTTTGCGCGTGAGGTCGAGTTGATCGAGCGTGTTCTCCGGTACCGGGAGAGGCTTTAGCTGGATGCGTGTTTCGCGGGTGAATTGTTGGTTGAGCGGTTCGGCGGTAGGCAGCTCATCGGGTTGGGACCAGCCAAGGCGTAGATAGGTTAGGGTGACTGTCTCTGGCGTGGAGCGGCGGCAGGCGGCTAAAGAGAGTGCGAGGAACAGGAGCGCAAAGGTTGTGAGTCGCCGCATCAACTAGACTTCGCCCCACTTTAGTTTGTTGCGGAGAATTTCGAAGTAGGATTTTTTGGGGGGCTGGATCAGATTCAGGCAAAGCGGGGAGCGCGTGATGCTGATGCGATCTTCGGATTGCAACGGGATACCTTTTTGGCCGTCGAGAGTCAGGAAGACGGATTCGGCGCTGCCGGTGAGCTTGACGTCGATGCAGCAGGAGTCGCGGACTACTACGGGGCGATCGGTGAGCGTGTGCGGGCAGATCGGCGTGATGATGAAAGCTTCGACGCCGGGATGAACGATGGGTCCGCCTGCGGAGAGGGAATAAGCGGTTGAACCTGTCGGCGTGGCTAGGACGAGACCGTCGGCGCGGTAGCGGCAGACGAAGTCGCCTTCGATGGATAGCTCGAGTTCGATCATGCGGGCCAGGGCGCTTTTGTTGACTACGGCGTCGTTGAGGACGTGTTGCTGGTCGATCATAGTGTCGCCGCGGAAGAGCTGGACCTGGAGCATGACGCGGGCGCTCATGGAAGAGCGGCCGGCGAGAGTTTCTTCAAGCGCGGGGTAGAGTTCTTCTACTGTGAAGCTGGTTAAGAAGCCGAGGCTGCCCATGTTGACCGGCAGGATGGGGATGCCGCGAGAAGCGGCTACGCGGGCTGCGGCAAGGAGCGTGCCGTCGCCGCCGAGGACGAGGAGGATTTCAGACTGGGCGGCGACTTCTTCGCGGGCGAGGCCTTTGTTTGGACTTGGCAGGGAAGAGGCGGTTTCTTCGTCGTAGAAAACTTTCAGGCCGCGCGATTCGAGCCACTGGAGAAGCGGAGGGACTACGGCGTGAAGGCTGGAGCGGCGGGGGCGAGAGATTACGCCGATGGACTTGAATTTTTGATTCGCGGGCATGACTGGGTGCGATTCTACTTCAGGACTCCTTTCGCGCGTGGAGAAAATACTCCTGGTTGCCTTCGGCGCCCGTGAGGCGGCTTGGGGCGACCTTTAGGATGCGCAGGCCCGCAGCTTCGGCCGCTTTTTTTACCGCGGCGATGGCTTTTTCGTGGAGGGCGTTGTCTTTGACGATGCCGCCTTCGGGGATTTCCTCACGACCGAGTTCAAATTGGGGTTTGACGAGGATCAGGAAATTGGCGTTTGTTTTTGCGCAGGCGGCGGCTGGGGCGAGAATCTTGCTGACGGAGATGAAGGAGACGTCGGCGACTACTAGATCGACTTGTTCGGGTGCGGAGCTTTGAAGATCGGGCACGGCATGCCGTGCCCCTACACGTAGGCCATCGCGGTTTATACGTAGGTCTTCGGAGTTAACACGAAGGTCTTCGGGTTTTAGTTCGCGGGCGTTGCGTTCGATGGCGATTACGCGCGGATCGTTTTGGAGCTTCCAGGCTAGTTGGGCAATGGTCACGTCAACCGCGTAAACGCGGGTTGCGCCATGTTGGAGCAAACAGTCCGTGAAGCCACCTGTCGAGGAGCCGAGGTCTAGACAGGTTAGACCTGACGGATTGATGGAAAAATCTTCGAGGGCGCCTTCTAGTTTCAAGCCGCCGCGGCTCGCGTATTTTTGGTGGCGGCTGGTCAGTTCGATTTGTGCGTCGGATGCTACGGGCATTCCTGCTTTTCGCGCGTGAACCTGATCTACGCTTACTTCGCCGGCGAGAATCATCGCTTGCGCTTTTTGTTGGGAGTCGGCTAAGCCGCGTTCGACTAGGAGAACGTCGAGGCGTGTGCGAAGGGGCTTGGGTTTCATGCGGTGTGATGGGCGCGAAAAGGAGCGTGAGGATTTTAACACAGAGGTCACAGAGGGCACGGAGAGTGCGGCGGCGCGGCAAATACTTTTGTTGACCGTTGCGGTATGTAAGCACGACGACGAAGAAAAGCGGCGTCGAGCCGCCGCACTCCAAAGTTAGGCGCGGCGTTGGACCAGGTATTCCGCGATTTCGCGCAAACGACTGGCGCGGTCGCCGTATTGGGCTAGATCGCCTATGGCTTTTGCTGAGAGTTCGCTTGCGATTTGGTGAGCGCGGTCCAGGCCGTGGACTGCTGGATACGTCGCTTTTTGTTGGGCCGCGTCTTTGCCGGCGGTTTTGCCCAGGGCTGCGCTGGATTCTTCTACGTCGAGAATATCGTCCGTGACTTGGAAGAGTAAGCCTAGCGATTCGCCAAAATTGCGGAGGCGGGTTACGTCTTCTTGTGTCGCCCCGGCGCAGAGTGCGCCTGAACTGATCGAGGCGCGGATTAGGGCGGCGGTTTTGGAACGGTGAATGTATTCGAGGGCTTCCGGGGTGATGCGTTTGCCTTCGGCTTCGAGGTCGGCGACCTGGCCGCCGACCATGCCGTTGATGGTACCTGCGGCTGCGGAGATTTCTGTGAGCATGGCTACTCGGCGATTGGCGTCGACTGGAGCGGCAGCGATGGTTTCAAAGGCGAGCGTCAGGAGAGCGTCGCCCGCGAGGATTGCCGCGGCTTCGCCGAATTTTTTGTGGCTGGTGGGCTTGCCGCGGCGGAGGTCGTCGTTGTCGAGGGCTGGGAGGTCGTCGTGGATTAGAGAGTAGGTGTGGATGAATTCGATGGCGCAGGCTGGGTAGTGGGCTGCCGCGATATCTGGATTGAAGATGCGGGCGGTTTCGAGGCAAAGGATCGGGCGAATACGCTTGCCGCCTGCGAAGACGCTGTAGCGCATGGCCGTGTGGATAGAAGGCGGTTGCGCGGTTTCGGCAGGCATCAAGCGGTCGAGCGAGGCGTCGACCGCGATGCGGTCTTCTTCGAAAAAGGCGGGCGCGGGCATTAGAGAGTCGAGAGTCGAAAGTTGAAAGTCGAAAGGCGGAGTGGAGATTGATTGTCTTTGGCGGATTGCGGCTTGGCCGGGAGCGAGGGCACGATGAATCGTGCCCCTACAACGCGGGGAGTGGGCGCGATTCTCGGGGGATGCGGAAGCATCAGGATTCGGACTCGCTTTCTGGGTCGAAGGGTTCGGCGGAAAGTTTGCCGTCGGCTTTTTTTAGCAGGATTTCTACCTTGCCTTCGGCTTCTTCCAGTTGCTTTTGGCATTCGCGGGAGAGGGAGACGCCTTCTTCGAAAAGTTTCATGGCGTCATCGAGAGAGAGTTGCGGGCTTTCGAGGCGGCGGACTACTTCTTCGAGACGGGCCAGCGAGCGCTCAAAGTCGGGCTTCTTGGGCGCTGTTGGTTCGGGCTTTTTTGGTGCGGGTTGATTCACCGTGTCGGCCTGTGTCCTTTGGACTTTATTTTTGTAACTTTATTTTTGTGACTTCATTTGTGTAACTTCATTTTTGGCATTGCGCACAGAAATAGGTGGAGCGGACCCCTTGCTTGCTGCGTTTGATCAGGTGCGCGCAGCGGCGGCATGGTTTTCCTTCGCGGCCGTAGACGCGGAGGATTTTTTCCAGTCCCTGGAACCACCACTCCGGGTCGCGAAAATCCGGCCCCGGATGCAGACAGCATTCTAAGGCACGCGCGAGAACGGAAACAATCGCTTTGTAGAGTTTGCGGGATTCGGCGACGGTTAGAGAATTTGCGCGGCGCTGCGGGTTGAGCTTGGCGTGCCAGAGAGATTCGCAGGAATAGATGTTGCCGACGCCGGCGACTTTGGATTGGTCGAGGAGGAATTCTTTGATTGGGCGCTTGGAGGCGGCAAGTAATTTTGTGAATTGAGCGGCGGTGAAGCCGGGGGAGATTGCGTCGATGCCCAGGCCGGCGATGCCGGGGCAGGATTGTTCGAAATCCCAGGCGAGGACGCGGCCGAAATGGCGGCCGTCGGCGAAGCCCAGGACGCCTTTGTCCAGCTCGAAGGCGACGTCTACGTGGACGCCGGCTTCGGGTTTGGGCTTGTTGGCTTTGGCGAGGAGTTCCTTTGCGTTGGAGAACCAGAGGAGCTGGCCGTCGAGTCTGAAGTGGAGGGTGACGATCCCGCTGGCGAGTTCGAGCCAGAGATATTTTCCTTTTCGGCGGACTGCGCGGATCTGCTGGCCTTCGGCTGCGCGCGCTAAGTGCGCGGGAGGTTGCGGTTTTGTGGCGATGGCGTGGAGGACGTGGACGCAGCGGATCTTGCGCCCTTCGACAAGAGGGCGGAGCGAGCGGGCGACGGCTTCTACTTCAGGTAACTCAGGCATGTCGGGGCGGGCCGTTTGTTCAATGCGTGGAAGCCCCCCCTCCCCCTTTTTTTGTAAGTGTTGCTGATAAAGGACTTAGGGTTTCTGTAAGTCGTTTAGAATCAACACTTACATGAGCGCTTTGCAAGTGTTGATTCTGAAGGGCTTACGGGTGAAGGAAAATTATCGTTTGGCGGCTGATGCCTCACCCATGGGGCTTCTATCGTGCCGCAGCATCGCTAAAAAGCAAAAACGCCAGCGTAAAGCTGGCGGAACGCGCTCAGAGCGAGATTTCCCAGAAAGAAGTATACACGATTATAGCGATTTGTCAAGACTAAGGGCGATAAACCTTGGGTTACTGAACGGGTTTGAGGGTGAGGGTGTGCTTGCGGGCTTTTGCTTCGGCTTGATCTGTGTACGGAGTGACTATGGGCTTGCCTTCGTACCACGACGAGAATTGGTCGGTGTAGTGGCTACTGGCTGGCTGGCCGGATTCGCCTGCGGGGAGGAGGAGGATGGAGTCGTCCCAGTTGGCCAGGTTGGCAATGAAGCGCATGGAGGGGCCGTGGTGCGGGTTGGCGGCGCGGATGCTGTAGTTTGTGCCGGATTGCGGTTTGCCGGAGATGCTCAGGAGAGTTTTGAGGAAGCCCTTGCGGCCGAGGGGATGGAGCATGTCGAGGGAATCGAATTCTTTCCACTGCCAGTTTTCCGGGCGCTGGCTTTTTGTTTGTTCGGCGAGCATGGTTACGGCCTGATCGGCTGCGGCGGCTAGGAGTTCGTCGTAATTTTTGTAGGTTGGTGGGAGCCATTTTGCTGGGCGGTCGGTGAGGATTTTTTGGAGAAAGGTTGTGCTGCGCCATCTGTAGAGATTGGTGTCTTTGCCGAGGTAGGGTTCGAGGAGGAGATTGAGCGCGGCGGTGCGGGTGCTTACCAGGAACGAGACTACGGGGGAATCGGGGTCGGCGATTCCGTTCCAGTCTCGCAGGTCGGCGACTAGTTTTTTGGCGCGGGGATCTTTTGGTTGGGCGGTTTTTGCGGCTGTCGTGAGTTGGTCGGCGAGAAAAACGTGCGGGAAGGTGAACGCGTCGGTTTCGACTTTTAGCATATCGATGGGGCGGAGATTGGTTTTGTCGTGGAGGAGATCGTAGATGCGGGCGGTGCGGTAGGGCTCTTCCCAGCGGTCGGTGAGATAGGGTTTGTAATTGGGGCCGACTACGCGGGCGTTGGCGGTGATGATCAGGCCGCTATCGGGATTTAGGGCTTGGGGGAGTTGGTCGAAGGGGATGTAGCCGGTCCATTCGTAGTCGTCGGTGTCGCCCGGGACGGGGACTTCGCCGTGGCCTTTTTTTCTGGTGGGGACGCGAGCGGCCATGATGTAGCCGATGTTGCCGTCGGTGTCGGCATAGACGGCGTTTTGGCCGGGGCCCCAGACGTTTTTCATGATGTCGCGAAATTCGTGCCAGTTTTTGGCTTTGGAGAGCCAGCTGTAGGAGTGGCCGAGGCCGCCAGGCTCGAGGGCGGTCCATTTTAGGGCGTAGGACTTGTCGCCTTCGGTGTGGACGATGGGGCCGTGGCGGGTCACCACTACTTTGAGGTGTTCGTCGGATTGGCCTTTGACGTGGATGATTTCGTCGAAGACTTCGGCTTTGCGCTCGTTGGTTCGATCCTTGCCTTTATACAGATAAAAATCGGGATGATCCTTGTCGAACGTTTCGATGTAGAGGTCCTGGACGTCGGCGCCGTTGTTGGTGAAGCCCCAGACGATGTGGTCGTTGTGGCCGATGACGATTAACGGCGCGCCGGGGAGGGTGACGCCTTCGGCGTTATAGCCGGGGGCGGTGAGGTGAATTTCGTACCAGATCGGCGGGATGGATAGTTCGAGGTGGGGATCGTTGGCGAGGAGGGGCTTGCCGGTGGCGGTGTAGTCGCCGCTGACGACCCAGTTGTTGCTGCCGAGGCTTTGGCGAAGTTCGCTTTGTGTGGCTTCGAGTTGGTTTTGGATGACGGGCCAGAGCGTGGAAGTGATGTCGGCGGATGTTTCTGGCGTCGGGACACTGCTGAGGTTGCTGTTGGCGGCTTTCAGGACGGT
>Ga0209773_10000058_pt1 | contig 29586 bp, 31 predicted proteins | sample BogFormECP14_OM1_FD_188244 | JGI IMG/M metagenome (GOLD analysis project Ga0209773, IMG submission 188244) | Bog forest soil microbial communities from Calvert Island, British Columbia, Canada - ECP14_OM1 (SPAdes) (version 2) | ecosystem: Environmental > Aquatic > Freshwater > Wetlands > Bog ... | reverse complement strand
TCGCTATGACACATCTGCTAGCGATACGCTTCATGGTGGGCACTGAAGGATTTGAACCTTCGACCTTTCGGGTGTAAACCGAACGCTCTAACCGCTGAGCTAAGCGCCCTTACCTAAGTAATCGTACAGGAAGCATGGAGTAGCGTCAACGCGTCTGCGAGTGCTTGAAAATGCCGGGATAATGATATAATTTTTGGACTCAGTTGCAGGCGAGTGTTTTTGCTCCTTTCTGGATGGGGCGCGGTAGCCAAGTGGTAAGGCAAAGGTCTGCAAAACCTTTATCGTCGGTTCGATTCCGTCCCGCGCCTCCAAATTTTCCTTTGTATTTCTCGGCAGAACTTCAAGGCTTGGAACGGTCAGCCTCAGAAGGCTGACCCTACAAATTCGTTGGCAAATCGCGTCAGCCTTGGCGAAAAATGGCGTGGATTTGCTCTCTTCCTTGCACTTTGTTGGCGCTGCCAGTAAACTCTTTCTCTTGCTTTCACCTAAAGGAATCCATCTGGGATGCTGATCGCACGGGATTACGTCGCGTACATGGCCACGGAAGTGGTGAAGAAGTTGATTGAGGGGAAGTTGATCGAGACGAAGGCGCCGACGGAAGCTGTGGCTGAGCGCTTGCGAAAGCGCATGATGGAAGAGATTACCATCGAGGACCGCTTGAACGAAGAAGTGCGCAACATTCTGACGGAACATCAGGATGAAATGCGGCGCACAAACGTCTCGTACCAGGAAATGTACAAGAAGGTGAAAGGGCAGTTGGCGCGGGACCGCAAGTTGATTTTGCGGTAGGGAAGTGGCGGATTTGCGCGTTGTGAAGACGCTTTTCGTTGTGTGCGGATTTAGTTGCTTGATTCGGCGCTGAGCGTTGCAAGCGCCAGAAAAAGAAAGAGTTGAGGGCACGTTAGCCGAATGCGATTGAGCCGCGAAAAGATTGTCCGACTGTCCCATCAGATTACGGACGTGCTGGTAGCCAGCAACGATGTGGAATTTGTTGAGGACCGCGATACGATTCGCCAGCAGGTGGTGCAGATCCTGACGGCGACGTTGCACGAAGAAGAGAAAGCCGACCTGGAAGTCCGCAGGAAAATAACCTCACAGAAGAAAGAAATCCTCGAAGGCAGCGAAGAGTGGGAAGTTCTGTACCGCAAGTATTATCAGGACGAACTGCGGCGCATGGGAATTGCTGCCGCGCCTGATGACCGCGAACGACGATCCTAGGTACCGTCGTCTGGTTAACCATAACCGGGTTAACCATAATGGCCCCCCTCCCCCCGGTTTTGTATAAGTGTTCATTCCAAAGACAGTTAAAGTCGTTTGTTTTGATACAGATTAGAAGTGTTGATTCTAAAAGGCTTGTGGCGAGCATTATCAGACGTCGTTTTGGCTTGAGGATGAGGACGACCCTGGGGCACTGGAGCGGCGGGGAGCCTGAACGAATTGCGGGGAAGAGAGTTAAACGCAGAGACACAGAGTGCGCAGAGGTACAAGGGTAGAGGAGAAATCGACAGACTGAGAGACTGTATCGGGCTGGTTGGCGAGCTAATCATGCCAGAGGTAGCATCAGCGGTGGGTGACGTGCAAGTAAATTTCATCGAATGGTCTGATTTAGGGGTTGAATGGTTCCTTTTGAAGGTCGAATGGCGCGGGGGGAGTGAGCAATGGGTGGTGAGTAGTGAGTAGCAGGAAAAGCCCGGAGCCTTGGCGGCGGAGCCGTTTGCTGATCTTATTTTGTGAATCGAGAAATGAGTGTGAAGTGGACCAAGGTAGGAAGAGTCAAAGCCCACCGACCATTTAAGTCAGAGAACGTACTGCCCCCCAGAAGGCAGGATGTTGGTGGTAATATACGGCCATCAGAAGTGCGGCCCCCCAAGTCGGATTGCTTGTACGGAACTTCGATTACGGAGGAAATGAATCCATGACAAAGCAGCGAATTGGTGTGCTTGGTGTGTGTATGTTACTTGCGGTTGCGGGTTTGGCTCAGACGCCTGCCGCGAAGAAGAGCGGCGGCGCAGCGAGCGGCGGACCCGTGATGCCAGGCTCCGAACAATGGATGGACATTCCCGCTGCGGCGTTGGTTGGGACGCCGTCGGTGGAGATGGGTGGAACGCTGAAGGTTGCGATTCTGCAGGGTGACCCGATGACAGCCGGGCGTTCTTACACGATTCGGCTTTCCGGCACGGACGGGACAAAGATTCCGCCGCACTGGCATCCTACAACGGAGAATGTGACGGTGATTAAGGGGACGTTTTTGCTGGGAATGGGTGCAAAGTGGGATGACGCTGCGATGAAAGAAATCCCGGTTGGCGGCTTCGTTTCCGCAGCTCCTCAAATGCGGCACTACGCGCAATGCAAGGGTGATTGCGTCCTGCAGGTGAATGGGATTGGGCCCTTTGTGGTTAATTTTGTCGGGCCAGATGATGCGGGACCTGCGAAGAAGACAAATTAGTTTTTAACGCTGACCCGGCGAGGTGGGAGATGAACGCGACCTGGACGGGAAGAAGGAAAAGTCAAAGACCCCACCCTTACAAACCAAGGGTGGGGCACCCCGTCTGGGTGGTGCTGCTGATTGTTTTGCTGTGCGGCGGGGTGTTGGCGTTGGCCGGGGAGCGCGGGGACGCGGCGGTTATCGACAAGTTTATCGCCGGGCAGGAGTCGGGCGAGAACGGGACGGAAGCCAAGAATTACCGGAGCGTTTTGACGGGGGATTTGAACCACGACGGGATTGCCGATGCGGCTGTGCTCTATACGCTGGAGGGTGGGAACGGGACGAATAATTATGTGAGGTATCTGGCGGTGTTTGTTCGCGTTAAGGAGCAGTTGGTTCCGGTGGCGTATGCTGCGGTGGGAGGCAAGAATTATCGCGCCATCGCGATGCGCGCTATCGAGGATGGGGTGATTTTGTGCGAGACGACCGGGTATGCGCCGAAAGATCCGAGTTGCTGCCCTACGATCAAGGGGTCTACGCGGTATGTTTTGGAGGGGGAGAAGCTGAAGGAGTTGGGTGGAAAGTGAGTAGTGGGCAGCGTCCCAGGAGGTGGTTTGGATGACGGATGAGCAGGCGCGGGAGTTTGCTGCGGAGTGGATTGAGAATTGGAATCGGAGAGATGCGGATGCTGTGTTGGCTCATTTTGCGGAGGATGCGGAGTTTACGAGTCCGCGGGCGCTGATTGTTGCCGGGAAGGCGACTTTGCGGTCGCGGCGGGAGTTAGGCGAGTACTGGCATGCGGCTCTGAAGGGGATTGGGGCGATTCGGTTCATGTTGGACCACGTGATCAATGATGCCGGCGCGGGGCGCGTCACGATTGTTTATGTGGCTGAGATTGATGGCCGACGGGTGCGGGCGGCTGAGTTCTTTCAGTTCAATGGGGCGGGGTTCGTGATTCGTGGTGAGGCGATGTATGGGGCTGCGGTCGAGTAGGTGCTGGCATTTCTTGCTGAACTTGTCAGAAAACGTCCCGTCTGTTTCCGACATCCTAGAGTTAGGCTTTCGCAACATGCCTTTTTTGTGATGCCGTGATTTCTGTGCCGATTTTCGAGAAGGCGGAAGGTAGCGCGGGGCTCCCGTCTGAAAGTGCGCATCGGAATCCGATGGAGTCGTATCCTTCGAAAACAAATTCTGCGGGCGGAATAATTAGGAAGTCGCGCTCGCTACGAGTCTCGTGCGTGCCCGGACCTGAATTATGCGCCAACCCGGCGACTGGATTTGATACCACGTCTTCTGATCCTTCGATGAGATCGTGTTGTTCTTATAACCTAAAAAGACATGTTTAAAAAGACTTGGAGGATGGAGACGCAGAGAGCCGACAGGGACGCCGGCGCTACCCTTATGTGGCATGAGTTGTTGCGGTGTCGACGCGACCGGGGAGGCGTGTTGTGACTTCCTGCAAGAGCCAGTTATTGCCGTCTGGATCGCTGAATGTGGCGTAGGAGCGGTAGCTGGTGCGATCGGGCGAGGGGCCGGTGAGGCGACTGGGCGAGCCTTCGGGTTGGAAGTGGGCGCCGGGTTCGCCGGGGTGGAAGATTTCGCTGACCTTTGCTCCACGAGAGACTAGTTCGGCGCGGGCGGACTCGATGTTGGAGACGATCAGGTAGAAGCTTTGGGCGGAGCCGGGCGCGGCCGACGTAACCTTCGTGCCGAATTGGATCGAGCAGCCGGAGCCTGGCGGCGTGAACTGGACGACCCGGAAGCCGTTATCAAAGGCGAAATCGGCGTCCAAGCGCCAGCCTAATGATTGGTAGAAGCGTTTGGAGCGGTCCACATCGGCGACTGGCAATATAACAACTTCGAGTTTCAGGTCCATGAGCTCAGATCCTTGTTGAGTATCCCATCCACATGAATTTCAAGGCGCGAAGCGGGCGAATACGAAGTCGCGATCTTTGGCGGGTTCGTGGCAGGGGAAACAGGTTTTGTGCAACGCTTCGTCGCCAGGTTTGCCGTCCTTAAAGTCAGCGAACCCCCAGCCGGCTGACGCGGCGTATTTTTTTGAGTCCTTGACCATGATCTGCATGTTCACGCGGGACCCGACGACGAAAGATTGATCGCCGGGGAATGGGCCGTCCAGGATTTTGTTGTTGGATTCCGAGGAGACCCGAGTCCAATGCAGCGCAACAATGATGGAGCCGTCGGGGAAAGGAAGCTTGCCGTCCTGATAAGCCTTGAAGGCTATATCGTTGCCGACTTGGGCGCGCAATTGTGTGCCCTTGGCCGTCACCAGCTGGTTCACGGCGATCAACTTCCAGTCGCGGTATCCGTCGGGAATTTTGACACCGTAGATTGGGGATGCCGCTTCATCGGCGTGTCCAGATGCGGGAGCCGTGAGGGCGATAACGCCGGCCACCGCTGCAACTGCAACCAGCAAGAAAGCGATTCTGTTCATCGGTATCTCCTTTCAAACTTTGGCTCAACTAGCGCAGTGACTTGAAGCTTGCGCGCATTTCTTCTGAAAAGAATTGCGGTTGTTCCCAGGCGGCGAAGTGGCCGCCTTTGGGGAGGCGGTTGTAATGGATGAGTTTGGGATAGGCTTTCTCTGCCCAACTCCGCGGGCACTGGTAGAGCTCGTCAGGAAAGGCGCTGACGGCAACCGGGATAGTGATACCTTTCGGCGCGAAGAAGGGGAGCTTGTTTTCCCAATAGAGACGAGACGAAGAGACCGCCGTGTTCGTCAGCCAGTAGAGAGTGATGTTTTCGAGGATGTCGTCGCGCGTAAGGCCCTCGGACTGACCGGCGAAGACGCGTGCGATGAGCGCCTCACTGGAGAAGTCGTGGTCGAGTATCCATGCCGCCAGGCCGACAGGTGAATCTGCAAGCGCGTACAGCGTTTGCGGGCGGTTCGCCATTTCCTGGGCATAGGCAAGGCCCTTCGCATAGAAAAAAACGAGCCGATCGTAGGCATACTTCTCGTCGGGGGATAGGCCAGCCGGAGCAGGTGCACCGGCAAAAGCCATTGCATTGATGTCGTTTGGTACGGCGCCAGGCATGCTGTTGTTGACGCCGAGCAATTCCGGGGGCGCCTGCACGGCCATTTGGTCGGTGATGAGCGCGCCCCAATCGCCGCCTTGCGCGACATAGCTCGTGTAGCCAAGGCGCTTCATCAGCACGTTCCAGGCACGCGCAATGTGGGGGGCGTCCCAGCCGGTGGCGGTCGGCTTGCCTGAAAATCCGTACCCTGGCATCGACGGAATCACCAGATGGAACGCGTCGGATGCGCTGGCGCCATGCGCCGTGGGATTGGTCAGTGGCTCGATGATTTTCAGCTGCTCGATGACCGAGCCGGGCCAGCCGTGGGTGATGATGAGCGGCAACGCATTTTCATGCTTCGAACGTACGTGAATGAAATGAATGTCGAGCCCGTCAATCGTGGTCACAAAATTCGGCAGGGCGTTCAGTCTGGCTTCGATCCTGCGCCAGTCGTAATCCGTCTGCCAATAGTTCGCGAGTTTTTGCATCGTCGCGAGCTGCACGCCTTGCGTTGCATCCGCTACCAATTCCCGCTCGGGCCAGCGCGTCGCCGCAATGCGCCGCCGCAAGTCAGCGAGATCCGAGTCGGGAAAGCTAACGTGGAACTGACGGACGGAATCGTCGCCGGGTGCTGCGTGTGTCCTGGCGGGGAGCGCGCTGGTGACGGAAGCTGCCGCGGCACCGAACCCCGCGAACTGGGCTGCGGCAATCGTCATGGCCGCAGTGCCGAAAAAGCGGCGGCGATTGTGGTTGATGTCATCGGACATTTTGATCGCGGTCATTGTTGAAGCTCCTTCTTCGATGATCGGTCAGTGAGTTTTGCCTAGGATGAGCCGGATAGAGGCATCCGGTCTATGGTAAGAGACTTTGCGATATTGGCCCCGGAGCCCACAAGCCCAATTGGGATGATTTTCGATTACCACTTTTGGGGGGACAAGTTTCGAAGGGCCAGGAACACAGCGGGTGCGTAGAAATGTTCGGAAAATTCAGATCCTTCGCTTCGCTCAGGATGACAGCCTGGGGCCAGGCAAACGAATTGAGTGGAGGTGGGGGAAAAGAAAGGGCGGCTTCGCCGTCCTTTTTGGATACTGGAAAGTTGAGATATTGAGATGAAGCACAGCCAGGAGTGGCTGTGCTACGACTCGATCAGGGTTGCGTCGGGTTCGGGTTGTTCGGGTCGGGGCGGCGCTTGAGCGTTGGACGGTCGTCGTCGCTGCCGTCGGTGGTCGTGGCGTTGGGATCGCTCGTCGACGTAGGCTGCTTGGACTGGGCGGTTTTGGTGCGCAGACTGGGCTTGCCCGGCTGGTCGGTGGCTTTGCGGGCGAACATGATGTTGCGGAGGCGGGCTTTTACCGAGTCAAACTCGGAAGTGGTAACGATGTATTCCGGGCGGTTCGGGAGAATGCGCGCGATTTCTTTTTGGGTGGCTTCGATGCGATCCGGAGTCGGAGGATGCGTCGAGAAAACTTTGGGGATGGTGCCGGGGCGGCGCTTTTCGTCGGCCTGGATGCGCTCGAAGAAGGTGACGTACGAGTTGGGATCGTAGCCGGCTTTGTACATGTATTCGACACCGAGGTAGTCGGCTTCGCGTTCGGAGTCACGGCTGAACTTCAGATAGGTGACGGGGATGGCGAGGCTCGCAGCTTCATAGATGCCGTAACCAGCCCAGCCGCCGGGACCGAGAAGCATCAGCGGGATCATGGCGAGTTGCATGGCTTCGCCTTTGGTGGCGTTCTTTGTGCCGTGGCGGGCGCAGACGTGTGAAATCTCGTGGGCCATTACGCCGGCCAGTTCGGATTCTTCCTGAGCGCGGAGGATAAGGCCGCTGTTGACGTAGAAGAAGCCGCCGGGCAGGGCGAACGCGTTGACTTCGTCGGAGTCGATAACTTTAATTGTGAAGGGGACGCGCGCATCGGAGTTGCGGACAAGGTTTTGGCCGACGCGATTGACGTATTCGGTGACGACGGGATCGTCGATCATTTTGGAGGTGCGTTCCACTTCCTGGGCTAGGCCTTTGCCGAGGGCGATTTCGCGTTCGAGCGAGTAGAAATTCGGGCCTTTGCCGACATTGCGATTGCCAATAGCGTCGACGTCATCCTTGGAGTTTTTGGGATGAACCGTGTCGGGTTGCTGGATCGGTTGATCCTGAGGATTCTGCGTTTGCGCGGGGGGCGCGGGTTGCGGTGGGGCAGGTTGTTGCGGGGCCGGGGGCGTCTGCGTTTGGCCAGGGTCCTGGCCGGTCTGCTGAGATTGGGGTGCCGCGAGAGCGGAGCCTGCTGCAAGGAAGCTTGCCACCGTAAGTCCCAGAGCGAGTCTTGGTAGTTGAGTCATGGCAAATACCTCCTGCTGCTGGTCAGTATACACCCGTTTGCAAATGAAAAGGGGCAAAGGCGGTCGCCGCCTTAACCAGTACGATGTTAGGGAGAGATGGAAGGTTTCCTGAGTTGGCGGAGGCTTGAGGGATTATTAAGGATCAGGCTGGACGGGAGGTCTGCCGATCGGTTGGCTGATGGCTGGAAGAGGTGAGATGGGGGTGTACCGGAGTGAAAGGCGCTTTGGAATTGTGTCTAAAAGGCAGCATTAGAAGGGTTGACACGTTTGGCGAGGGCCTCTAGAGTCGAGGAGACAAATGAGCGTGAAGAAGATTCAGATCGGGCAGCTTTGGAGGAAGAACGACACCGGGGACGTTTACCTGGTGACGCGTGTTTATAGCGAGGCGTTGAGCACGATTGTCGTGTTGCGAAAGTCTGGCGCGGAAGACGAAGCTTTGACGCGGTTGCGGGCGGAGAATACGGCTAAGGGGCCGGGGATACCGGGTTATTCGCCGGCCCAGGATGAAGAGAATTTTTGAGGGGCAGTGAGCAGTGAACGGTGAGTAGTACGGGGAACAGAACATCTTCCGGTAGTCCTTGCAAGATTCCAGATAGAAACTCAAAAGCCTCAGATAGAGCGGGCTTCAGATGGAGCGGACGTCCATTTTTACTACGTCGTGGACCTGCATCAGCTCCTTGATTAGGAATGGTTCGCCATATTTTACGCCTATCATTTGGCCGTAGTGGCGGGCTAGCTGGTTCATTTCGTCTTCGAGGCGGTCGATGGCTAAAAAGACGTTGGTCTTTTTGAATTGGCGGGCGGATTCGTTCTTGTTGGGGAGGAATTGGGAGGCGAAGGCCTGGATGGCGCGGCGGCGTTGTTCGTATTCGGCGGTGATGTCCACCACGAAGGTTGGGCGGATGTCGGCGAAGGCGGTGGCGTAAAGGATTTTGAAGGGGCGGTGGGGTTCGCCTGCGATGGGAAGCTGTTTCAGGCCGGCCAGGAAGCAGCCTTCGTAGCCGAGCGTGGATGCGTTGTAATGATCGGGGTGGCGGGCCTCCCAGTAGGGGAGGATGACTGTTTTGGGACGGAGGTCGCGGATGGCGGAGGCCAGGCGAAGCTTGTGTTGGCGGCTGGGCTGGACATCGGAGTCGGGGACGCCCAAGGTGCCTCTCCAACTGGCGCGGAGGATTTTGGCGGCTTTGGCGGCTTCTTTGGCGCGTATTTGGGGAGTGCCGCGAGTGCCCATTTCGCCGGCGGTGAGGTCGAGGATCGCAGTTTTGTAGCCGAGCTTGGCCATTTTCAGCATGGTACCGCCGCAGCAGAGTTCTACGTCGTCGGGATGGGCGGCGATAGCGAGTACGTCCACGTTCATCAGGAACCCTTTCTATTCGATTTGCGATGATTGTAACAGGTGCGCGGCGAATGCTGGATTCTGCCGAGTGTGCTACTTTCTTTTGACAGATCATGCCTTTGGAAAAGCCAATGGGAACAGCGCTTAGCGGAAAAGTTGCGTTGGTGACCGGCGCAGGGAAGCGGCTGGGGCGGGCTGTTGCTTTGCGGCTTGCGGCTGAGGGCGCTGGAGTGGCTGTGCACTATCGCCAATCGGAGGCGGAGGCGCGTGAAGTTGTTGCGGAGATTGTCGGGGCTGGGGGGCGGGCCGTTGCGATTGGGGCGGAACTGACTTCGGTGGATGAGATTCGGCGGATGGTGCGGGACGCGGCGCATGAGTTGGGGCGGCTGGATATCTTGATTAACAGTGCGGCGAACTTTTTGCCATCGAGCGTTATTTCTACGACAGAGGAAGTGTGGGATGCGGCGCTCGATGCGAATTTGAAGGCGCCGTTTTTTTGCGCGCAAGCGGCCGCGCCGTGGCTCAAGAGGACGAAGGGCGTAATCATCAATTTTGCGGACACCGGTGGGCTACTCGGGTGGCCCGGGTACTTGGCGCATTCGATTGCGAAGGCCGGGGTCGTAATGCTGACGCGCGTGCTGGCGAAATCGCTGGCGCCGGAGGTTCGCGTGAATGCCATTGCCCCGGGGACGATTACCATGCCGGGCGATCCGCCAGAATGGGAAGCCGATTTCGTAAAGATGGCGCCCCTGCGCCGAACTGGGACACCTGACGACATCGGCGAAACAGTGCTCTACCTGATTCGGTCTGAATTTACGACCGGACAGGTACTGGTGGTGGATGGCGGACGGACACTCGGTTAGAAGCTGAAGGCACCAGCTCACGTTAAAAGGCTCACAGAAATTGGATTTATCTGAGCCCGAAGTATTCCACAGGCTAAAAATAATAACTTGCTTGACAAGTCCATTTTACAGGCATAGTGTTGGCCCGCCCACGATATAATTCCCCTACGAGGTAAACAACAATGGCAAACCGCATCAAACTCCCCGGAAGCGACCGCAAAACTCTGCCCGGAGCAAAAGTAGTCGGCAAGGTGGATCCCAATCAGCGAATTGAAATCACGCTTCAAGTCAGACGAAAGCCTGGAGCGGACCTGGCGAAAGTCGTAGGCGATTTGGCTTCGCAAAAGCTGGGTGAACGGAAATACGAATCGCGCGAGGAATTCGCAAGCAAGTTTGGCGCGGATCCAAAGGACATCGCTAAAATCGATGACTTCGCGCAGGACCATGGGCTAACGGTCGTGGAAGCCAGTCTGCCGCGACGCACCGTGAAACTTTCCGGCAGGATCGTGGATTTGAGTAAGGCGTTCGGCGTGAAACTGCAGAGGTACAAAGCCGGGACTGTCTCGTATCGCGGACGGAAGGGAGACATTACCATTCCGGAGGAGCTCGGCGGAATCATAGAACGCGTTCTCGGTCTTGATGACCGGCCGACTGTGCAGCCCCATTACCGGCTGCTGAGCGAAGCGAGGCCAAAGGGAGCGACGCGCGGCGGCAAGAAGGGGAAGGGCAAAGGGCGGGCGGCGTCTCCCCAGCCGACCAGCTATACGGCGCTGCAATTGACCGACATTTATAATTTCCCGACGGGTTTGAATGGCACGGGACAGACGATTGCTCTCATTGAATTGAACGACGTGGATAGTTCTGGCAATCCGACAGGAGCAGGCTACGCCACATCCGATCTGGAAACTTACTTTGAAGATTTGAATATTTCGCCGATGCCGAGTGTGACCGCGGTTGGCGTGGACGGCGGGGCGAATGTGCCCGGCAAGGATTCGGACGCAGATGGAGAGGTGACCCTCGATATTGAAGTAGCGGGAGCCATTGCGCCTGGCGCTAACATCGCGGTGTACTTCGGAACGAACACCGACGACGGATTCGTGCAAGTGGTGTCCGCGGCGGTTCACGACGACGTTCGTAAGCCGTCCGTTGTTTCGATCAGTTGGGGACAAGCAGAAGAGACGGCGACGACGCAGCTTTTGCAGGGCCTCGATCAAATTCTGCAGGAAGCAGCGGCGCTCGGAGTTACCGTCTGTGTTGCCGCGGGTGACAATGGCTCGGCTGACGAGCTACAACAAAATTGGGACGGCAAGCCCCACGTGGATTTTCCTGCTTCCAACCAATACGCGCTGGCTTGCGGAGGCACCACGCTGGATGCTTCTTCCACGCCTGGCTCTCCAATTGAGACGGTTTGGAACCGCGGCGCCAACGGCGGAGCCACTGGCGGGGGCGTGAGCAACTTCTTCCCGAAGCCTTCCTACCAGGCGAACACGAATGTTCCCGCGCCTGCCAATACAAACGGCGGACGCGGTGTGCCTGACGTTGCGGCCGACGCGGATCCCTTCACGGGTTACACGGTGGTGCTTGACGGGCAGGAGCAGGGCATCGGCGGAACGAGTGCGGTCGCCCCCTTGTATGCTGGGCTGATTGCGCGAATCAATCAGAGTTTGGGAAGCGCCGTGGGATTCGTAAATCCACTTTTATATGCGCAGACTATGCCGGCGGATGTGTTTAAGGACGTGACGTCGGGGAACAATGATATCTACGACGATCTGAACGGCGAATTTCCGGCTGGTCTCGGCTGGGATCCTTGCACAGGATTGGGATCGGTCGACGGGACGAAGTTGCTAGCGGCTTTACCGAGCCAACAACCGGTGGTGGCTCCGCCTGCGCCTTCGTTGGGGAAAAGGGCGGCAAAAGCATAGGCCGTATTCAGACCAAAACCATAAATCCCAAACGCAAGGCGTCGAGGCAACTCTAGAGGTTTCCGCGCGCGGGGCTCACGTGTCTCTGGACGCCGCTTGTAGCCTCCTATACCATCAGCGGAATTATGAAGGATAAAATCGTCGTGATTACCGGTGCGACGTCCGGAATCGGAAAAGTTGCGGCGGAGACTCTTGCGGGAATGGGGAGAGGCTGCGCTCGCACGGTTTCGCGACATCGCTCCGGGAGCGGCTCAAGCGCTTTGCGCTGACTCCCCAGCAGGGCGCGGAAACGCTGGTGTATCTGGCGTCGTCGCCAGAAGTAGCCGGCATGACCGGGGAATACTTTGACAAACGCCGCGCCGTGATTCCTTCCGCGCAAGCGCAGGACGACAATGCGGCGTTGCGCTTGTGGGAAGAAACGGCTCGGCTCGCCGGCTTGGGAGAGTAAGCAATCCTGCTCGAGAACCCTCACATCTTGCGCGTGGCAAAGCGCTCGCTGAAACGCCTCCAAATAACAATCGGCAAAGGCAGTGTGCAGAGAATTGCGGCACGGTGTATTCTATTGTGCTTATAGAGCGAATAAGTTTTCCGCGCATTGCACGGGACGCAGTCGAATCTGACTAAAGAAGGGCCAGCCCAAGTTATGGATAATGAGACCGGCACACACGTTGACAACCAGAACGAAGTAATCAGCGTACCGCACGGGCTTGAAGACACGCAGATTCAAGAGTGGCTGGAGTCGCTGGATTCCGTGCTTGAATCCAGCGGGCCGGAAGTGGCGGCCGAGATTCTCGAGAGGCTTCGCGCCCACGCGACCGTGTCGGGGATTGATCTGCCGTTTTCCGCAAACACGCCATACGCAAACACGATTCCCGCGCGGCTGGAACCGCTCTTCCCCGGCGATCAGGAACTTGAACGCCGGATCAAGAGCTTGATCCGCTGGAACGCGCTGGCCATGGTCGTTCGCGCGAATCGGCTGGAAAATGGGATCGGCGGCCACATCTCAACATATGCTTCCGCCGCCACGCTCTACGAAGTGGGTTTCAATCATTTCTTTCGTGCGCGCACTCCGGAATTCGAAGGCGACACCGTCTATTTTCAGGGCCACGCGGCGCCGGGGATTTACGCGCGAGCCTTTATGGAAGGCCGCCTTAGCGCGCAAAAACTAGAGAATTTCCGCCGCGAGCTGAAGCCTGGCGGCGGGCTTTCTTCTTATCCTCACCCCTGGCTGATGCCGGATTTCTGGGAATTCCCGACCGTGTCGATGGGGCTCGGTCCGTTGATGGCCATCTATCAGGCGCGCTACAACCGCTATCTCGAAAATCGCGGTCTGAAGCCCGTCACCGATGCCAAAGTCTGGGCGTACCTGGGCGACGGCGAAACGGATGAACCGGAGTCGCTCGGCGCGATCACTCTTGCCTCGCGCGAAAAACTCGACAACCTGATCTTCGTGATTAATTGCAATCTTCAGCGGCTGGATGGTCCGGTGCGCGGCAATGGCCAGATTATTCAGGAGCTTGAATCGGCCTTCCGCGGCGCTCGCTGGAATGTCATTAAGGTTCTATGGGGCAGTGAGTGGGATCCCATTCTTGAGCGCGATTCTGAAGGTCTTCTCGTCAAGCGCATGGGAGAACTGGTGGACGGCGAATACCAGAAGCTGGTCGTCTCTTCCGGCGCTTACGTTCGCGAGCACTTTTTTGGCAGCGATCCTCGCCTGCTTGCGCTGGTGGAACCCTTACCGGATGAGGCGCTGCGGCGCTTGCGTCTTGGCGGCCACGATCCACGCAAAGTGTATGCAGCGTACAAGGCGGCCGTCGAGCACAAGGGCGGCCCAACCGTTATCCTGGCGCGCACCATCAAGGGCTACGGACTCGGCGAAGCGGGCGAGGGCAAGAACGTCACGCACCAGCAGAAAAAATTGAATGAAGAAGAGTTGCGCGAATTCCGTTCTCGATTCGGCATCCCGCTAAATGATTCGGATTGCGTCGAAGTGCCGTTCTACCGCCCGGCGGAGGACAGCATCGAGATTCAGTATTTGCGCGCGCGACGCGAAGCACTCGGCGGTTATGTCCCGGCGCGAAGCGTTCGATCCGCTCCAATTGTTGCGGATCACCAGCAGCTGTTCAAGGAATTCACCGAAGGCAGCGAGGGCAGGGAAGTTTCCACCACGATGGCCTTCGTCAGCATGTTGCGCAAAATGCTGAAAGACGCCGAGATCGGCAAGCTCATCGTGCCCATCGTTCCAGACGAGGCGCGAACCTTCGGTATGGAGTCTCTGTTCCGCACTGTGGGCATCTATTCCAGTGTTGGCCAGCGCTACGAGCCCGTGGACGTCAATACGCTTCTCTATTACAAGGAAGCGCAAGACGGGCAAATCCTGGAAGAAGGGATTACCGAAGCAGGATCGATCGCTTCTTTCATCGCAGCCGGCACCGCCTACGCAACGCACGGCGTCAATACCATTCCATTCTTCATCTACTATTCGATGTTCGGCTTCCAGCGCATTGCGGATTTCATCTGGGCTGCGGCCGACATGCGTACGCGCGGTTTCCTGCTCGGCGGCACTTCCGGGCGCACGACTCTTTCCGGCGAAGGCCTTCAGCATCAGGACGGCAACAGCCACATCCTGGCGCTGCCTGTCCCCAACCTGAAAGCTTACGATCCGGCTTACGCGTTCGAAATCGCCGTGATCATCGAAGACGGCATTCGCCGCATGTACAAAGAAGGCGAAAGCATCTTTTATTATATAACGGTGATGAACGAACAGTACGCGATGCCACCGATGCCGGGAAACGTGAAAGAAGGTATTTTGAAGGGTATGTATCGCTTCCGCGCGGCAACGAATCCGAAGTCCAAGCTTCGGGCGCAGTTGTTTGGCAGTGGCGCGATTCTGAACGAGGCGCTTCGCGCTCAGGAAATTTTGGAGACGAAGTATGGCGTCGCGGCGGATGTGTGGAGCGTCACAAGCTACAAGGAGCTTTATACCGACGCCAACGAGGCAGAACGGTGGAATCGCCTGCATCCCGGCGAGAAACCGCGCGTTCCTTATCTCACCAAGACGATTGGGGATGCGCCCGGCGTGCTTGTCGCGGCTTCCGATTATTTGAAAACGCTGCCTGCAATGATCAGCAAGTGGATGCCGCGCCGACTCGCCACCCTTGGCACGGATGGGTTTGGGCGCAGCGAGGGGCGCGTTTCTTTGCGCGAATTCTTCGAAGTGGATTCGCGGTACATCACGCTTGCGACTCTGCACGAACTTTTCACCGACGGCAAGATCGAGCGGTCGGTCGTGGACAAAGCGATCAAGGAACTGGGAATTAATCCAGAAAAAGCAAATCCCGTAATCTCCTAAGAAGCTGGCAACCTGAGAAAAAGCCGTAGGCTAAGTTTTGAAAGGCGAACTTCGGTTCGCCTTTTTCATTTGGTGGAATTGTCGCCGGCTTTTTCCAGGATTTCGCTGGGCTTTATGTTGCCAGTGGCTAGCCTGGCGATGATTTGAGCGTTGGCGGCGTGGAAATCGTAGGTGCCGAGTTCTTTGGGGAGCGCCCACACAAGTTGCTCAAACTCGTGTGGGCTTACCTTAGCTTCCTTGATGCTGGCGGTGTAGAAACGCAGCTCCAGTTCGCCGGGTGGCGTAGCGTAGGTGTGGCGGACGCGGCCCAGTTCCACGCATTTTTCCAGTGTGACGCCTAATTCTTCGCGGAGTTCGCGGGCGAGGGCGGCTTCGGGTGTTTCGCCCTCTTCTATTTTTCCACCCGGAAATTCCCATTTGAGCGGCGAGGTGTCATGGCGTTTCCGTTGACCGATCAGGATGCGGTGGTCAGCGCGCGCAATGATTGCGACCACGACGACTTTCATGTTTTATTTTCCGTGACGGCCACTTTTCGAAAGATGCGAGAAAGCTCTTTGGCGCCGGCAATGAGCGGTGGCCCGGGAGTGTTGAGGAGTTCGTCGCGGACCACGTAGATGCGCTTATTGCGGACGGCGGGGATGTTCTGCCAGGCCGCGACTTGGTAGGACTTCTGAGTCTTGGCTTTGTCCCCGGTGGCAGCCCAGGCCAGGATGATCACGTCCGGGCGAGCCTTTGCAACTTGTTCATCGGTGACTTTTTGACCGGGCGGCAAAACCATTTCGCCGCCGCAGATTTTCACGAGTTCGGCGGCCCAGGGCGGGGAGCTGATACGCGGATTCGGCCAGGCCTCGCAGTAGACGCGAAGTGTCTTCCCGAGATTACGGCGCTCCTTCGCGATCTTCGAAAATTCGTTTCGCATGCGATTGACGACGCGCTCAGCTTGTTTTTGGCGGTTAGTGATGCCGCCGAGAAGACAGATATCATTCTCAATGTCCGCGAGAGTCCGTGGATTCTTGGCGAAGAAGTTCAGCGGATGCTCGAGGAGTTTTGCGACCGTTTCCGCTTTAAAGGGGACCGAGCCGATCACCAGAGATGGTTTCAACTTCAGGATTTTCTCGACGGAATCCAGGTGCCAGCAGTCGCCGAGCTTTGGCAAGCCGTTCACGGGGGCAACGTCGGCACACCATTTGGTAACGCCGACTAGAAATCGCCTCGCACCGATCGCGCAAAGAATCGAGGTTGCGCTAGGAGCAAGCGAGACGATGCGAAGTGATGTTTTTGGGGCTCTCGCCTTCACGGCAAAAGTCTAACAGAGAGGTAGAGCTTCTACTTCGTGTCGTCCAGATTCAGCCAGCAATATGAGGAGTGTTTCATATGCGCCAGACCGCCCTTAACCGAAGCTCGTAGAGGTAGGCTTGAATTCATGCGCCTTGGGATTCTCCGGCATCGCCTCGCGCCAGAGAACTTCGTGTACGTCAATGGGCTCGTCGCGGCCTTTGAGCTTCATCGCGGACAGCGGGCAGCAAGGAATCCCCCGCTGAATCTGAGCGTAGGTCGTCGCAGAAATGACGATCTGGCCCGGCCCAGCTTGTGAAGTAAGCCGCGACGCCACGTTTACGGTGTCGCCGATCGCGGTGTAATCCATGCGGTGTTCCGTCCCGAGGTATCCCACGATCGCTTCTCCGGTGTGAATCCCAATTCCAATATTCAGCGGCGCCTTGCCGGAAATGGAGTTAAGCACCGCGAGGCTTTTTTGCATGCTCACGGCCGCGCGCACGGCGGCTTCAGCATCGTTCTGCAAAGCGAGCGGCGCGCCGAAGAGGGCCATTAATCCATCGCCCAGATATTTATCGAGCGACCCTTCGTGCTCGAAAATGACGTTGGTCATGCGCGTGAAAAAGTCGTTCAGCACTTCGACCGCTTCGCGCGGTTTCATTTTTTCCGCCATCGTCGTGAACCCCCGCACATCGGCGAATAGCAGCGTCATGCGCTGGCTTTCGCCCCCGAGGCGAATATCGGCGGCTTCGGCGGCAATTTTTTTGGAAATCGCAGGCGAAAGAAAACGCTCCAGCGCGCTGAGTTGCACGCCCTGGCGCTTGACCTCGCTCTTAGCCATCACGCGGTCGATGACCAGCCCGGCTTGCGCAGCAATGACGGCGAATACCTCAAGGTCCTCAGGCGTGAACGTGCCGCGCTTCGAGAGATTGTCCACATAAAGCAGTCCAAAGAGACGGTCACGGCTTGCCAGCGGCGCGCACATCGCTGACTGCATACCCGAAGCCACCATACTTTGACTTCCGGAGAAGCGCACGTCTTGCTTCGCGTCCATGACGAGAAGCGGCCCTTTGCTTTCCATAACCTGCTGGATAATGGCTCGCGAAAGGGCCACTTGCGGCGTGTCTGCCTTGGGAGCCTGGCGATAACGAATAATCGCCGGCAAAAAAGCGTAGCTTGCCCCAGCCTGTGGTGCCGCATGTAGAGACTCGTCGGTAAGCAACATCGCGTAGCCGCGTTCCGCGCCGTCGATTTGCAGCACGAGATCGAGCACGCACTGGGTCACATCTTCAACGGTGGTCTTGTCCGCCAAAGCCCGGCTGACTTGATAGAGCAGAGTAAGTAAGCGATTCTCGCGACGTAGATACTCGATTCGGCTATCCGCGTCCACACGTGCCTCGGACCACGTCTCGGTCGGTTTGGCCTTGGAGCGATCCAGCAGCTTGGCCATGCTCTCTTGACCCAGAATTTGCGTGAGGTGGGAGGCGAGCTCCGGCGAGGTTTTTGCAACCACGGTGCTCGAAGTCATGTTTTCGAAGCGCAGCTTGATATCGCCGAGCCCGATGACGTCACCGCTTTTGAGTTGAGAAGAGTTGATGCGGACGCCGTTGAGAAGGACGCCGTTGGCGCTGTGCTGGTCGGTGACCAGCCAAACGTCGCCCTTGCCTTCAATCATTGCGTGGCTGCGAGAGATGCTCGAGTGCGGAAGCGTAATATCGTTGGAAGCGGCCCGCCCGATGTGAATCGACGAGCCATCTTTCAGCTCATAAAGGCGCGGCGGTGCGCCGGGGCGTTCGATGATCAAGCGTGCCATGGTTGGAAAAAAGCGCTACAGCTATGTTCAGGCTCTTTGCGGCTGCGCGCAACGAGAGTCTAACGGCAATTGTCCGATTTGCAAGCCAGCAGAAATGTTCTCGCTTCCGATGAGAGAAACGCTGCTTCCTGGGCTAGGATAGCGGGATGTTCACTGATTTGGTTCTAGATCACTTCCGGAATCCGCGCAACGCCGGCAAACTGCCGAACGCTACGGCGCAGGTGCAGGCCACAAATCCAGTCTGCGGCGATGTTTTGGAGCTTGCCATTCGCGTCGAAGACGGTGTGATTGCCGAAGCGAGGTTCCTCTGCCGTGGTTGCACGACCTCGATTGCTTGCGCATCCTTTCTGACAGAGCAAATCACTGGACATACTCTGGCAACGGCGCATTCGCTAAAAGCCGAGGACATTTCCAAATCGCTCGGCGTCCTTCCACCAGCTACGTTTCACGGCGCGCAACTCGCCGCAGATGCGCTCAACTTGCTTCTAGGGAAATTGACTTAGAACCATATGAATCTGCTGCGTTCGTCAGCCGAGGGCTTTCTGCAAGGTGCCGGGATCGTTCAAATTCAGCACGCAACCTTCTTCGTTCGTCTGCACCACCTGAACCTCACCGCCACGTGCCCAGACGACCGAACGAGCGCCCGTTTCCAGCGGCGCCTTCATCAATTCGTCATACAGGTTGGAGGAGAAAATAACAGGATGCCCGCGCCGTCCCTCGTAAACAGGCAGAACGATGGGCTTGCGCGAGGTGTAAAAAGTCTCGATCAGCTCACTCACCAGAGCCGAACTAATAAGAGGATGGTCGATCAGGAACAGAATCATTCCATCAGTTTCTGCCGGAATACTCCGCAAAGCAGCCTGGATCGAACTCAGCTGCCCTTTTTCCCAATCCTCATTGATGACGATCTCGTCCAAAGCGAGATTGATTTCTTTCGCGATAGGCTCGGCATCGGCACCGAGAACCACGCGCCGCACGCCGATTTTTGGATGACGCGCCACGTCCAGCAAATGCTCAAGGAACGGGCGTCCCTGATAGGAAAGGAGCGCCTTTGGCGATCCCATCCGGCGCGATGCGCCACCCGAGAGGATGACGGCAGCGAGCATGCCACCTCTTTCAACGTTCCGTTAGGGCCGGACGCGGTTCGTAGAGCAATTTTTTATGGGCCGCCGACTCCGCGTTCCGGCGAATGGCAATCAGTTCCGCCACCACGCTGATGGCGATCTCTTCCGGCGCGAGCGCGCCGATTTCCAGCCCCATCGGCGCGTAAACGCGCTGAAATTCCTCGGGGCGGTAGCCCTCGTTCTCCAGGGCTTTGTAAACGGAAAGCACTTTGCGCTTGCTGCCGATCATCCCGATGTAGCGCGCGGGCGTTCGAACGGCCCAGCCGAGCACGCGCATATCCTCTTTATGTCCGCGGGTGACGATGACCAGATAACTTGCGGCATTCGGATGAATTTTCTCAAACGCATCTTCATACGTGGGGTGAATCTCGTGCGCCATCGGAAATCGCTCGGCGTTAGCAAACGCTTCGCGGTCGTCCACGACCACGATCCCGAAACCCACGGCGCTGGCCGCTTTGGCCACCGCAATAGAAACGTGTCCACCGCCAAAAAGATAAAGCATAGGCTGTGGGAGAATAGGTTCTACGAAAACTTCCAGCGTACCGCCGCAAATCAAACCGTTATCGTAAGACGCCTCGTTGTTAAGGTTGAAAACCATCTTACGCGGCGCTTCCTTGTGCATCACTTCTTTCGCCGCGGCCCAGACTTCGGCTTCCACGCAGCCTCCGCCGATTGTGCCTGCAATCGAGCCATCGTCGCGCACTAGCATCCGCGAGCTTTCGTAGCTGGGGATGGAGCCGTTCGTATGCACGATTGTCGCCATCGCTCCACGTTCTCCGGCACGCCTCATTCTCACTATTTCTTCAAACAGGTCCACGCCTTGCCTCAAGCTCTCAGCCTACGGCGCGCCTTCCGCTCTGTCAATCGCAGGTCTGCGCATGGACACTCTTTTGAACCCCCTATAGAATTTCTCCATGGAAATGGCTGCTGATGCGCAGGAGTCGGGGAAGTGGACTACTTTCTTCCACTTCGTCTCTCTTGGATTCTTTCTGCTCTTTGTCGGCCTGGGGGTGGGCTGGGCGGTGCTCGCGGGATGCATCCACAAATTTGCGACGTGGCAACCCGACGCGCTGCACAGTTTTGCGGTTCACGAACATGGAAGAGTCTTTTACGTTTCACGAGCTCTTGGGCGGCTCTACGCGAGTCTACCTTTAACCTGGATTTCGCTGCTCGTCGCCGTAAGCATTTCATTTGGTCTCATCATCTACAAATCCCGGAGGAGCATGTGAAAGCCATCGTTTTCGAAAAGCACGGCGGACCAGAGGTATTGAAATACCAGGAGGCGCCGGAGCCTGCGGTGCGGGCGAATGAAGTGCTCGTGCGTGTGAAAGCCTGCGCGTTGAACCGTCTCGATTTGTGGGTGCGGGGCGGTCTGCCCAACGTGCCGATTCCGTTGCCACACATTCCGGGCAGCGACGTTGCTGGCGAAATAGCGAAAATTGGTGAGGGTGTGACTACCGTGAAGGTTGGCCAGAAAGTGGTCCTCGCTCCGGGCGTGACCTGCGGAAAGTGCCCAGCCTGCCTCTCCGGCAACGACAATCGCTGCCGTCAGTTCACAAATCTGGGCTACATGATTGATGGCGGATGCGCCGAATTTGTGCGCTGCCCGGAAGTGAACTGTATGCCGTATCCGGAAAATCTTTCCTTTGAAGAAGCGGCTTCCATTCCGCTCGTTTTTCAAACGGCGTGGCATATGCTGGTCTCGCGGGCGGAACTTCAGCCCGGCGAAGATGTGCTGATTCTCGGAGCGGGAAGCGGCGTCGGCAGCGCCGCGATTCAAGTAGCCAAGTTCTTGGGCGCTCGTGTGATTGCCACAGCAGGGACCGACGAGAAACTCGCAAAAGCGCGCGAACTGGGCGCCGACCACGTCATCAATCACAAATCGCAGAAAATTCGCGACGAGGTGCGCCGCATCACCAATAAACGCGGCGTGGATGTGGTATTCGAGCATGTGGGCACGGCCACGTGGGACGAAAGCGTTGCCAGTCTTGCTCTCGCAGGCCGTTTGGTAACTTGTGGCGCGACCACGGGGTACGACGCCAAAGTGGATTTGCGTTTCTTGTTCAGCCGGCAACTCTCTTTGCTCGGTTCTTATATGGGAGCGAAATCGGAACTGCTGACGGTCATGAAGCTTGTCGCCGCTGGCCGATTGAAGCCGATTGTCGATCGCGTGTTTCCACTTGCCGAAGCCGCCGCGGCTCACGCGTATCTCGAGGCAGGATCGCAGTTCGGTAAAGTGGTTCTTACCGTGTAACGGTTTCTCTCACTTTGTCTGCTATTATCTCCGCGTCGCCCAGGCGAAATCATCGGAAAGCATAAGACATGGCAAGCTGGCAAGCACGTCTAGCGGTACAAATCATCAAGTGGCGGGTCAAACGCAAGCTGCTCGGCGTTCGCGATTACCGGGTAGCCCGCAAGATTCTCAGGCCTGATCCCTACACCGTGCCCGCAGGTATTCGCGTTTCACCAGCCAATGTTGGCGGCGTACCCGGCGAATGGGTCGAGGCAAGTGAAGCAAACCCTGATGCAAAGCCCGTGCTCGTGTACTTGCATGGCGGCGGCTATTTCGCGTGTTCCGCGGAGTCGCATCGGCCCATCACAGTTGCATTTGCGCGCGAAGGTTTTCGCGTCCTCGCTCCAGACTACCGCCTCGCGCCAGAGAATCAGTTTCCCGCGGCGGTGGATGATGCCGTCGCCGCCTACCGCGGTCTGCTTGGCGAAGGATGCTCGCCGAACTACATTGTTGCGGCGGGCGATTCCGCTGGCGGTGGACTCGGGGTTTCGCTCCTCCTTGCGTTGCGTGAAGCAGGCGTTCCCCTGCCTTCTGGCGCGGCTCTCTTTTCTCCCTGGACCGATCTCGCGGCCACTGGCGAATCCATTCGAAAAAATGCCGACCGCTGCGCCATGTTTCACGGTCCGGACATTGGCCTGAGTGCGCGCTACTATCTTGGCGAAACCGACCCGCGCAATCCCATCGCCTCGCCCATTTATGCCGATTTGGCCGGGTTGCCGCCGCTGCTCATTCATGTCGGAGCCGATGAAGTCCTGCTCGACGACTCGACCCGTCTTGCCGAGCGCGCACGGTCGGCTGGCGTCCGGGTCGAACTAAAAATATGGCCGGTCGTTCCGCATGCATGGCAGCTTGCCGCGGGCAAGATTCCGGAAGCTCGTCAGTCCCTGCGCGAAAGCGCGGCATTCCTTCGCGGGCTCGTATCACAAGAAGCGCCAAGCAAGGTTGCTTGAATGTCGACGGCCCAAAATCCCTCCCAGAACTCAAATGGCTCGGAAATCGCCGTGGACGTTCTGATCATCGGTGGCGGCTTCTCCGGCCTGTGCATGGCCATCAAGCTCCTCGAAGCACGCATGAATTCCTTCCTTCTGCTCGAGAAAAGCGACGACATCGGCGGCACGTGGTACGACAACCGCTACCCGGGCTGCGCATGCGACATTCCTTCGCATCTCTATTCGTTTTCGTTTGAGCCGTCTCCGGATTGGTCGCGCATGTATCCCGGCCAGCCGGAAATTCACGCATATTTGAAGCGCTGCGTTAAGCGGTACGGTCTGGCTCCGCACATTCGTCTAGATACTCCGTTTCACGAAGCCACTTGGAATCAGGTAGAGGGCCTTTGGCACGCGACCGCTGGCGAAGGAATGAAAATCCGCGCGCGCGTGATTGTTTCCGGCGTTGGCGCTCTGCATGTTCCGCAATATCCGAAACTGAAGGGGATCGAACGCTTCGCTGGTCCGACGTTTCATTCCTCCAACTGGGATCACAATGTCTCGCTCGACGGGAAAAACGTCGCCGTCGTCGGCACAGGTGCCAGCGCCATCCAGTTCGTCCCGCAGATCGCTCCTCGCGCAGGCAAGCTCTCTCTTTTCCAACGCACGCCGCCTTGGATCGTTCCGCGGATCGATTTTCCAATCTCTGAGAAGTGGAAGCGCCGGTTCCGCAGTATTCCGTTGTTCATGTCCGCGTTTCGCCAATTCATTTTCTGGCAGCAGGAGGTTCGCGTACTCGGTTTCCTCGGCAATCAGTTTGTTCGGGGCCAAGCAACCGCAATTGCCAGGCATCAACTCGAAAAGCAGATCAAGAATCCACAATTACGTGCGGCGCTAACGCCGAACTATGAGTTGGGCTGCAAACGCGTTCTGGTTTCCAACGATTTTTATCCGGCGTTAGCCCGCCCCAGCGTAGAGCTGGTCACCGATAGCATCGAAGAAGTCCGCGAACACAGCATCGCGACTGTGGACGGCACGGAGCGGCCTATCGATGTCCTGATTTATGGCACAGGCTTCCGCGCCACCGAGCCGCTAATCGGGATCAGGCTCTTCGGCCGCAACGGCGTTGAAATTCACGATGCCTGGCGCGATCGCATGAGCGCTTATCTAGGCATCACCGTCAGCGGCTTTCCGAACCTATTCCTGCTGCTCGGACCAAACACAGGTCTGGGACACAATTCCGTAGTGCTCATGATCGAAGCGCAAGTAAATTACACGATGAGCTGTCTGCAACTCATGAAGCGCCGCAAGCGCCACATCCTCGAAGTACGTCCGGAAACACAGGAGAGATTTGTCGAAGACATTCATCGCCGCCTTCAAGGCACCGTCTGGCAATCGGGAGGCTGCAAGAGCTGGTATCAGGATCAGCGCACTGGGGAAAACACCGCGATCTGGCCGGGTTCAGTGGTCGCCTACGTCCGCAGGACCAAATACGCCTCACTGGCCGACTACGAACTCACCTAGCACCGCAGGCAAGGGGGCCAAAACCTCATTTGTATCCACCATGCCGCTATGCGAAAATAGCCTTGTACGACGAGGGCACCATGAGCACATCGCTCGGCAAGCACGTCACACTCACCAAACCCGACGACTTCGGCAGCCTGCTCGAAGACGAAGGAATCATCTTCACCACGCTCGACAAGGCCGTGAACTGGGCGCGCAAAAGCTCCATCTGGCCTCTGGGTTTTGGCCTCGCCTGCTGCGCGATTGAAATGATGTCCATGGCCGCCGCGCGTTTTGACGTAGCCCGTTTCGGCGCTGAAGTTTTTCGCCCCTCGCCGCGCCAGGCCGATTTGATGATCGTCGCCGGCCGCCTCTCGCAAAAAATGGCTCCAGTCATTCGCCAGCTCTACGATCAAATGCCCGAGCCCAAGTGGGTCATCTCCATGGGCGCGTGCGCCACGTCCGGCGGCGTCTTTAATAACTACGCCATCGTGCAAGGCTGCAATCAGGTCATTCCTATTGATGTCTACGTTCCGGGCTGCCCGCCGCGCCCAGAAGCGGTTCTCTACGCCATCCTCCAACTGCAAAAGAAAATCGACAACGAAAAAGGCTCCTTCAAGCGCGCTCTGAATCTCGACTAGGCAGCACTGACTTCAGTCTGTGTTTTCTTTAGCACCCGCATGCGGAAGCCAATTTCGAAAGTCTGTGCAATCCCGCTAGCCGCTCTCATCTGTTTAATTCTTCTACTCTGCGGTTGCTACGTGATGCCACCGCCGGCGTCCCCACCACCCTCGCGCCTCGGCTGGACCTTAACTTGGAGCGACGAATTCAACGCCCCCGACGGTTCGCTCCCCGACCCTTCCAAGTGGACCTACAGCATCGGCGGAAGCGGCTGGGGCAACCACGAGCTCGAGTACCACACCAGCCGCCGCGAGAACGCGCGAATTGAGAATGGAAATCTAGTCATCGCCGCAAAAGAAGAAAACTACACCGGCGCGGACGGCGTAACGCGCAATTACACAGCGGCGCGTCTAAAAACCCAGGGCCTTTTCGCGCAAGCCTACGGCCGCTTCGAGGCCCGCATCAAAATCCCCGAAGGCCAGGGAATCTGGCCCGCCTTCTGGATGATGGGCGAGGACATGCCGACCGTTGGCTGGCCCAAGTGCGGCGAAATCGACATCATGGAAAATATCGGTAAAGAGCCAGGCACCGTGCACGGCTCGCTGCACGGTCCACTCAACGGCCCCGGCGCAAGCAATCTCTCAGCGTCCTTCACCTTACCTGACGGAAAACGCTTCGCCGATGATTTCCACCTCTACGCCGTCGAATGGGAGCCTGACGAAATCCGCTTCTACGCCGACACGAATCTCTACGCAAAATTCAACCGCCAATCGCCCGGTGGAGGCCCGTGGGTCTTCGATCACCCCTTCTTCATCTTGCTAAACTTCGCCGTCGGCGGCGACTGGCCGGGAAACCCCGACGCCACGACCAAATTCCCCCAGGCCATGCTCGTCGACTACGTCCGCGTATATACTACGCGCTAGCCAAAAACTTGCCGAACGTAAAGGATGCCTCTCATGCCCACCACGTCCGATCCAGCACGCCAACTTCTCCGGCACACTGTCGCCACGGTCGCTTACCGCGGCGGCAAAGCGCTGCGCGGCGGTCCGGAATCCTTCGCCACATTTACAATCGGTGACAGCCCGCGCACGCCCGCTAAAATCCTGGCTCACATCGGCGATCTCTTTGATTGGGCGCTGGCCATGGCTCGCGGCGAATCGGCGTGGCACGACTCGCACCCGCTCGCGTGGGACGCGGAGGTCCTGCGTTTTTTCACTTCCTTGAAAAAGTTTGATGATTATCTGGCGTCGCCGGAGCCTCTGCATTCTTCCGCGGAGGGCCTCTTCCAGGGCCCAATCGCCGACGCTCTGACGCACATCGGCCAACTCGCAATCCTGCGACGCATCTGCTGTTACCCAATCAAAGGTGAAAATTATTTCAAAGCGGAAATCGTAGCCGGCCGCGTCGGCCCGGAACAAACCGCGCCCCGCCGCGAGTTTTAGTCCAGAGCTCAGCCTTTCAAATCTTCAGGAAACTTCGAAACGACAGCGGTTCCTCCGGACCAGTTTAATTTGGTTCCAGACCCATTATGATCTTTGCGCACGTAGCCCATCCCGATCGCGTGCGTCAAAAACGATGGCACCGCCGCGCGCGTAACGAATCCCGCTTCTTTTCCATTGACCGTCAACACTTCGCCCCCCGCCGGAGCGTTCGTGCCGTCAAAAATCAGGTCAACCCGTCGCCGGTTTACCTGGCCGCGAGACCGCACCCTCTCGACAATCTCCTGGCCCGTGTAGCAGCCTTTGGTGTAGCTGATATGGCTCATCTCCAATCCAGCCTCATGCGGAATTTGTTTCTCGCCGAAATCGTATCCAAACCACGGCACACCCTGCGCAAGCCTCTGCGCACTCAGCGCCGCATAGCCCATGGGCCCTCCGCCGTGCTTAACCACTGCCGCCAAAAGAATTTTCCATAGTTCCGCAAGCTGCTCCTGCTCAACGAGGAAATCGCAACCCGCAATTCCTCCCGATGAACGTTTCGTAATCCAGCAGGGAATTGACGCCACCGTCGTCTCCTCCCGTCTAAGCTCCTCCAACGCAAAGAGGTCAAGCCCGCAGAGTTCGCGAGCAACCACGGCGGCGCTCGGTCCTTCCAACGCAACAGTCCCGTAACGTTTGGTTTCATCCGTCAAAGTCACATCATCCATAATGATGTACTTATCGAGCCACTCGATCAGCCGCCCTCGAATCATCACGTAGGAGACACAAAACAATTTTTCCCCAGCCGCATACGTTTCCATCTCCGCAAGTATGTGCCCCTGCGGATTGAGCATCAGCGACACTGCACCTTGCCCGTCCGCCAGATCCTTAACGGTGTTCGTCAGGATTGCATTCAAGTAGCGCACACGGTCAGGCCCCGCGAACGAAAGATACGCCCGGTAATTCTTGTCAATCAGCGCAACGCTTCTGCGCGCAAACTCCTGTTCTGCGCGCGGGTCAATCCAATTGTCAGGCAAATCGCAGCCGAACCACGTCGCCATTGTCGCCCCCGCGCTTTTGTGCAAACCAGCCAGCGGCGTCTCGATCGCTTCTGTGCTCTCCGTTATATCCATCTAAAAATCCTTCCGCGACCAGCTTAACAAAGTGGCCGTCCACGCGCCGCTGCATTCCAGAATCAGCGGCTGGGGATGTTATAATGAGCTTTATGAACGACGCCGTTCCGGCATTCGACGCCGTATCCCAAGGCCTCATCCACATCACCATTCCCGTAGGAATGCTGCAATGTAATTGCACCATCATCGGCGACCCTGCCAGCCGCGAAGCTCTCGTCATCGACCCCGGCGACGAAGTCACCCGCATCCTCGAACTTCTCGGCCGCCACCGCCTGACCGTTAAAGCCATCGTCAGCACGCATGCCCACATTGATCACGTCGGCGGCCTCAGCAAGCTTCGGCAGTACACCGGCGCTCCCATTCTGATGCATCGCGATGACCTTCCTCTCTATCAAGGGATGGATGTGCAAGCCGCTTTCCTCGGCGTCGCGACGCCGGAAATCACCGATGTGGACCAACTTTTGAAAGAGGGCGACGCGCTCCGTTGGGGCCCGTTCGAGGCCAGCGTCATGCATACGCCCGGTCATACTCCGGGAAGCGTATGCCTTTACCTTCCTAAAGATGTGGGCGGCGTAGCCATACCTGTGCCTCGGCTTTTTGCAGGCGACACTCTCTTCGCCGGCAGCATTGGACGCACCGACCTCTGGGGCGGCTCGATGGATCAGATTACCGACTCGATTCGCGGCAAACTCATGCAACTGCCCGACGATACCATCGTCCATCCCGGCCACGGCCCCATGACCAGCATCGGCCAGGAACGCAACACTAATCCCTTTTTGATTCACTCCTGATGAACTTCTAAGTTTGTCGAGCCGAGCGCGGTCCGAGAGTTAACCGCGAGTCCCACACCCTCCTGGATTCACGCCAACTCGTCACGATTCACCAGTCGCTCGACGCTCTTCTCTGGCGCGTTTCAATTCTTCCATGACGGACTGCACCAGCTGTTTGGCGTGCTCCAGCTCCTGCGCGATGATGCGTAGGTCCATCGCCGGCACCATCGGATTTCGCTGACTCGTGCAATACACACCATGCTGTCCCACGAGCACCAGCGCATTCGTCATTCGATCAAGCGAGACCGCCAGTCGACCCCGCTCCCGTCCATACATCTGCTCAAAGTGTTCCAACTCCTCTTTGTGCTCTTCAAATGCGTTCATGGGCTCAATCCCTCGGCTTCACGTTTCCAACCGCTGCGGCAGACGGTTGCACATCGGGCACACCCCGCACGCACCAAACTTTACCGTATGCCATGCACGTAACATAATCCGCTCAAGCCATCAGGAGGCTTGCAATGCTGCACTCTGAGGCTCTTTGTCAGTTTTGGGGTTCGCTTTCAGGTCCCTCTGCGTGCTTGGGAAATGATTCAGCTGGAGCAATCTAAAAATGCGACGATCCGATCTGGTGCAGCATAAGGAAAAGGAGAAGGGCGCCACAACGCGCACTTCCCAAATCGTATTCGGTGAGCGCCAGCATCTGCTGCGCGTTCTCGATTCGCTCGAAGGCACCGACTTGCCCATTGCACGCATGCAGCAGGAGCGCCGCATCCTCGAAGAACTGATCCACGCGCGCAGCCGCGAACTCAACCAGATCAACACCGCCTGGGACGAAAAAATTGGCCTCGTCCTCAGCGCCGATGCCAAACCGGAAATGCTCGAAAAACTGGTCAAGCAAGCTCCGGAAGAGGATTTTTATCTGCTGCGCCTCATCAGCGAACACCCGCGCGCCAACGCCAAAACGCTAAACAAACTCGCGAAACATCCCTACGGCGCAATCCGAGAAAACGTAGCTCGTCATCCCAACGCCGACGCCGGCACCCTGACCTGGTTAAGCCGCGATCGCAGCCAACCTCTCTGGTACCTCGTAGCTTTCAATCCCAACACCCCGCCGCCTCTACAGCGCCGCCTCCGCGACCGCCTGAAAAAACTGGGCGAAAACCAACCCTCCCGCTAACGCCTTTGTAGTGCGGCAGCTCGCTGCCGCTTTCCTTGCTTGCTGCTCCTTTTCTTCTCCGGCTACAGGACGCCCACCACAAGAAAATCCGCCAGCCCATTAAGGGAGTTTGGACCGTCACAAATCACAAGAAATCATCAGGTGTAGCCTCAACATCCCTTCCGTCCCTCGAGTTTTAGAAACTATAACCCGCATGATTTGCCCGCAATAGCCCTTATTGACTGCTTACACCTTTGTAATTAACAATCGCAGGCAGTGGGGTGCCCAAATGCCTCAAGTTAACACCGAGGTT
>Ga0209773_10000057_pt1 | contig 29656 bp, 26 predicted proteins | sample BogFormECP14_OM1_FD_188244 | JGI IMG/M metagenome (GOLD analysis project Ga0209773, IMG submission 188244) | Bog forest soil microbial communities from Calvert Island, British Columbia, Canada - ECP14_OM1 (SPAdes) (version 2) | ecosystem: Environmental > Aquatic > Freshwater > Wetlands > Bog ... | reverse complement strand
CTCCTCGTCCGCGGCGCGCACGGCGAACCCGGCATCCGCCCAGCCGCAATCGCCGAACCGCTGATGCACGAGCTCAACGCGATCGCCGCATGGCTGAATCTCGAAAAGATCAAAATAATCCGCCGCGGCAACCTCGCCCCAAAACTCCGCTCGACGTGATGCGAAATCGTCTGTCATCCTGAGGACCCGAGCATCGCGAGGGGACGAAGGATCTCGGACAGCTTCGCTGCGAAGCCGGTTCCGGTCTCTGAGTCGAACCCGCTGCGGGTTCTACCTTCCGCAATTGGGCGATGAAACTTTTCAGCCTGACGGTCTCGCGCAAACCGTGCTACATGATCGGGTATGGTCACCGCCACGATTCCCTTCACCGGAAATCCGCTCAATCGCGCGAGCGAAAAGCGCACCGACTCTAACTGGATCGAGTCAAAGCGCCGCGACGCGTCATCGCTGGTGCTGCCGATGTGGCAACTGCAGCCGTTTCTGGCCGGCTCCGAAAGCTCCGCGCCTCCATTCGATCTCGGCCTCATCGATCCCGTAACGGCGGACTCGCTCGCAACTGACGGCGCCGCATGCATCTTCCTCGGCCTCGACGGCGACCGCGCGATCTTCGCGCTCGATGTTGCGCAAGCCGAGGATCCCGCGAAAACCGGACCGCTCGCGGGCCGGGGCTTCTTTCGCGACGCGCGCATGGCCGCCTCGTTCGTGTCGATCAAGCACGCGGCGATCATCGGGCAGGCGAAGGCGATGATCGATTGGCATCAGCGCCACGGCTTCTGCCCGCGATGCGGCGAGCCGACGAAAATGATGGACGCCGGCTATCGCCGCCTGTGCCCGAAATGCAACTCCGAACATTTTCCGCGCGTCGATCCGGTCGTCATCATGCTCGCGACCGAGGGCGAAGCCTGCCTGGTCGGACGCGGCAAACAATTTCCGCCCGGCATGTTCTCCGCGCTCGCCGGCTTCGTCGAGCCCGGCGAAACGATCGAGGAAGCCGTGCGACGCGAGCTGATGGAAGAAGCGTCAGTAAAAATCGGCGAGGTAACTTACTACGCGACGCAGCCGTGGCCGTTTCCGTCATCGCTGATGATCGGATGCTTCGCCAAAGCCGAAAGCCGCGCCGTCAAGGCCGACGAGAACGAGCTCGCCGAAGTGCGATGGCTCGATCGCAGCGTCGCGCGCGAGCTGGTCCAGGGTCAGCGCGTCGACGGCATCCTCGTGCCGCCGCCGATCGCCATTGCGCATCATCTGATCAAAACCTGGGCGCTGGGCGGGAAGTGATCGCCCGCTGATCGTCGATCAGTCAGGGTCTTCCAGCTTGCGCGTCAAGGTCTTGCGATCGACGCCAAGGATCGCGGCCGCCTCGCCGCGATGACCGTTGACCGACGCGAGCACCGCGCGCGCATACTCGCGCTCGACCTCTTCCAGAGCCATTCTGCGTGATGCGAGCTCCTCGAGCCGCGCGGGCGACTTGTGCTCGCCCGTGATCCTGTCCGGCAGATCGGCGCGCGTGATTCGGCCGCCAGAGCAAAGAATGATCGCCTGCTGGATCGCGTTCTGCAGCTCGCGAATATTACCCGGCCACGGATAACGCGTGAGAACCTCGGTCGTGCCGGCGTCCAGTTCGGGCGGCACCTTCCCCGCCTCGGCGCTAGCCCGCACCATGAAGTGCTTGATGAGCAGAGGAATGTCTTCGGCCCGATCGCGCAGCGGCGGCACCGCCATCGACACAGTCGCGATTCGATAAAACAGATCCGATCGGAAGCGTCCATCGGCAACCGCTTTCTCGAGGTCGGCGTTGGTCGCCGCGATCACTCGCACGTCGACCGTGGTCTCTCCCGTCGCGCCGAGTGGCCGCACGCGTTTGTCCTCGATCACTCGAAGCAGCTTCGCCTGCACCGACGGCAGCATCTCGCCAATCTCGTCGAGGAACAAAGTGCCGTGACTGGCGGCGACGAACAGTCCGAGCTTGCTCTGCTTCGCGTCGGTGAATGCGCCGCGCGCGTGTCCGAACAGCTCGCTTTCGATCAGGCTCTCGGGAATCGCCGCACAGTTCACCGGCACAAACGGCCCGCTGCGCCGCGGACTCAGGAAGTGCAGCGCACGCGCCAGCAGATCCTTGCCGGTTCCGCTCTCGCCCGTTATCAGCACGCTCACGTTGCTGTCGGCCACCTGCGCGAGCTTGCTCAGCAGCGCGGTCATCTTCGGACTCGACGCGATGATGTTCTCGAGCCCGTGATTGCGCGCCAGCTCGATCCGCAGCCGCTTCACTTCGTCGCGTAAGTCGCGATTCTCGAGCGCGCGCCCGACGATAAGCAGCAACTCGCTGTTGCTGAAGGGCTTGGTGATGTAGTCGAAGGCGCCGAGCTTCATCGATTCGACCGCCGTCTGAATCGATCCGAACGCCGTGATGATGATCACCGGCAGGTCGGGCGCCGTCCGCTTGAGCTCGGCTTGCAGTCCGTGCCCGCTCATCCCGGCCATCCGCAGATCCGAAATCAGCACGTCGGGCCGTTCCCGCTCGACCATCGCGAGCGCTTCATGCCCCGAATGCGCACTCAGCGCACGATGTCCTGCCTGGCGCAGAATGTCGCACAGCGCGCTGACCATGTCGTGATCGTCGTCGACGACCAGCACGCTCGCCTGCGCGTTATGCTCGCCGCTGTTGCCGGGCTCCCCGCTCATGTTCGACCATCTCGCTCACCGCCATCGGAATCGCAACCACGAACCGCGAGCCCGCCGGCCCTGAGCTGAAAGTTATCTCGCCGTCATGCTCGCGCACTATAGACTGGCTGACCGCGAGCCCCATCCCCGTTCCCTTGCCTGGCTCCTTGGTCGTAAAGAACGGCGAAAACAGCCGTCCCTCGTGCTCCGGAGCGATGCCCGCGCCGGTATCCTCGAACGCGATCATCGCGCGAGATCCGTCGCGCTTATGTTCCTCAATAGCGACCACTCGCAGCGTGCCGCCGCCGCGCTGCATCGCGTCGAGCGCGTTCATGATCATGTTGACGAACACCTGCTCGATTTGGTCGGCGTCGCACTTCACCGGCAGCACATCTAAACCCAGTTGTGTGATGATCTTCACGTTGCGATGCACCGCTTCAGGTTCGAGCAAGGTCAACGCCCGTTCAACGATCGTCCGCAGATCGCAAATCGCCATGTGCGACTCGCTCTTCCGTGCGTAGTCGAGCAGCATCCTGACTATTCGCGTGACGCGATCGATCTGCCGCACGATGATGCCCAGCTTTTCGCGCGACTCCTCCGAAATTGTCTGATCCTGCTGCAGGTCTTCCGCGCGCACGCGAATCACGCCCATCGGCGTGCCGATCTCGTGCGCGAGTCCCGCCGCCAGGGCGCCGATAGTGGCGAGGCGATCCGCGCGCTGCAGCTCGCGCTCGAGTTCCAGCTCGCGCCGATGCCGTGCCGCGATATCGGTGCGCGCCGTGTCCAGCTGCTGATCGAGCCGGCGGAATTCCTCGCCCAGCAATTCCACTTCGCTGCCCGCGCCACGCCCGGAATCGTCCGCCGAAAACTTCATCACCTTGGCCGACAGATCCGCCAGCGGCCGCGAGACGTAACGATTCACCGTCAGCGGGATCACCGTCGCAACAATGCCCATCAGCACGATCGCCACGATTACCGACGCGATCGATTGCGCTTGTATATCACGCGCCGCCTTGGTCCAGTCCTGGACCTCCAGCAGATATCCGATGACGTGGCCGCTCTCTCCTTTCAGCGGAACCAGTTCGCAGAACCAGCTTCGCGCGCCAGTCGTCGGACCGAACTCTTCGGACTTGCGTTGCGCCAGCTGCACTCGCGCCGCAGCGACCGCATCAGCCGGAAAGTCCGGCAGCGAGTACCAGAGCGTGCCGTCCTTATGCAGCAGCGCGCTTCGCGTTCCTTCGGCATTCAGCTTCCGGAACGTATCGCCAATTTTATTCCATTCCTGCGCGATGACTTCTTCATCGACCGCCGGCGCCACGCCCGAAGTTACCGCGCGTGCCGACTGCTTCAGCTCGTTGGTATAGACGTTCGACTGCTCGACGCTCCAATACGTGTACGCCGCCAACACCGGCATCACGCACAGCAACAGGACCACCGTCAGTCGCGTGCCGATTCTCACCGCCCATGCTCCATTTCAGCGCGCACAATCATATCTCTCATCGCGTCAGCTCTCATCAACGTCGAAGCCCCCAAAGTTCCCCTGTCAGTTATATGCCTTCCGCCTCAACCGCGGCAGGGCGGCTTATCAGGGAACAATGCCCTTCCCCGAGTGGGAATTTTTACCCAGAATTTCGCTTCCGCCCCATAAAACCAGCGATGAATCCTGCAAGGCGGATCCAAGTCCCCAACGTCTTGAGCAAGATTCTGCCCACCTGACTTGAGGTTGCCGCGTTCGGCGATCTTCGACTCACAACTGCATTCGCGCGGGCACGTCACTTGCGATGCATTGCTCCACGCGGCGGCCCGCCTGCGGCTTGGTCATGCAGAAGTCTCGGGGGTTGTGGGGCTGGCCAAGTGTGATGGGGGACCCCGGGTCGCCGCATTTTTCCACAATCAAGAGGGATCATTACTCGATGAAAACCACAGCACTGCAGAACGCCTTTGCGGAGTCGAAAATGAATGTGCACCCGCTGCTCAATCGCGCCAACCTGTTCGAAGCCGGACTCTTCTCGTGGGGCATTCCCGAGCAGACCGCTCGCGAACTGACTGCCCATCACACCGAGACCTGCTACGAGTCTGGCAAGTTGATCTTCAGCCAGGGCTCGCCGGCCGACATCGTGCTCTGGGTCGTCAAAGGCGTGGTTCGCGAGATCTGCCCGAATCCCAACGGCACGCAGACCCTGGTGCGGCTCGCAACTGCCGGCGACATCCTGGGACTCGCCGACAAGCTCGACGACAAGGGTAATTGGGTCCGCCGCTTCGAGGCATGGACGGCCAGCAAATGCGTGCTCGCGCTGGTGACGCGCCAGCACGTGCGCGATTTGCTCAAAAAGATGAATCCCGATGAGTTACTGACGCTGGCCGAGCGGATGCATTCGGCATCTTCGGAATGGGTCCAGCACTACGCGACCTTCCTCGGACTTTCGTATCGCGAGCGAATTGAAATTGTGCTCGCCGAGTTGGGGCGCAAGTTCGGCGTCTCCGACGGCGAAGGCTTGTTGCTCACCTTCGAGCCCACTCACTCCGATTTGGCCGAGATGATCGGAAGCTCGCGGCCGGTGGTCGGCCGAGTCCTGTCAGAGCTGATGGCAGACGGCGAACTGAGCCGGCGCGATCGCAAGTATATTCTGCTGCATGGCGGCGCGATCGAAGCCGCGGTCAGTGACAGCGCTCACATCGCCCAGCCGCATGTGCCGCCGAACATCCAGCCTGCGGCCCTCAGCCGCCGCAACACTCCGCTCCGACGCCAGCACCGATGGGGCCGCCCGTCGTAACGTTGGGGTTCGCTCGCACGCGCCGACTCTCTGAGTTGTCTATGCGCTCGTGAATGCGCGCGGGACCAGCATCGTCGAGATGAGTCGGTATTAGCTAGCCTTGCACATAAGCTGAGGCTTGGTTTATACATGCGTCCGGCGTGATCGTGAAAATCTGACACTCTATGAATATTCCAACTCCGCCTGATGGCGAAAATCCGTTCCGAGCGCTTCTCCTGTCGTGCAAAGTGCCGCCTGAGCTGGTCCGAGAGATCCTGGATTATCACACCAACCTTAGTTACGCGCCGGGCGCGATGATTTTTCACCAGGGCGCGCCGGCCGACATACTTCTGTGGGTCGTGAAAGGCCTGGTCAAGGAGAGTTGTCCGAGTCGCAGCGGCAACAGAATCATCGTTCGGCTGGCGGCGGCGGGAGACGTGATCGGCTGCGCGGACAGGATCGACGAAAAAGGCCAATGGCTCCGTCGGTTCGAGGCACAAGCGTTAAGCAACTGCGTGGTCGCGATGGTTACCCGGCAACGCGTCCGCGAGCTGCTGACGAAGCTCGATCCCGCGTCGCTGCTGGAAGTTTCCGAGCGGATGAACGCGGCGTGGTCGGGATGGGTCCACTACTACGCGTCGTTGATGGGAATGTCGTTCCGCGACCGGCTGGAACTGGTGCTGGCCGAGCTGGGACGAAAGCTCGGCGCGCCCGACGACGACGGTATCGCGCTGACGTTCGAGCCGGCGCACGGCGATCTGGCCGAGATGATCGGCAGCTCGCGTCCGATGGTAAGCCGGCTCATGGCTGAACTGATCGCGCAGGGCGAAATCGCGCGGCGAGGGCGACTCTATATTTTGTTAAAGGGCGGAACGATCGCTTCCATTGCCAGCGGCAATGTCCCTGCGGGTACGCCACCGCCGACCAATCATCTTGAACGGGAACGCTCCGCCTCGGGTCGACGTCGCCGGGCCGCGTAACGTTTAACCGCGCAGCACTCTCGCTTTAAGTTCCGGGAACACCTTCGAGACCTTCTTCAGCAGGTAGTCGCCATAGGTTCCGCTCACTGCCTGCAAGTCTGTGCCGTCCCATCGACGCCCGCCCCGCCGCCGGCCAACGGCTGAAGGGTCCGGCGCCAGCGGCGTTATCGGCGCCAACTCTGCGTCGAAGCTCGGGTCCAGGAACAGCGGCATCGAGATGCGATCCTGCGTCGACACATTGCGCACGCGATGCATCGCCGACACGTAACGCCCCGCAGTCAGACGTTCGAGCATGTCGCCGACATTGCAGACAAACGAGTCGGGCACGGGCGGCGCTGGCAGCCAATGATCGCGATGCCAGATTTCGAGACCGCCAACCTCGTCCTGCTGCAACAGCGTCAGCAGCCCGTAGTCGGTGTGCTCGCCCACGCCTAGTTCGTTCTCATCGGCGGCGACGGTCGCAGGCGGATAGTTGAAGATGCGGAAGAGCACGGTCGGGTCGCGCGTGTAGCGTTCCAGAAAATAATCCGGCCCCAGCCCGAGACCGGAGCCAATTGCACGCAGCAACCTCTGACCGACCCCAGTGACCTCATCGATATAGGTCAACAGCGTCTCGCGGAATCCCGCGATGGCAGGATAAAGATTCATGCCGTGCAACGGCACTCCCGCCTGAACGCGCGCGTCGTCCGGGCCCAATTCGGTGCCGAGGTAGATTCCTTCCTTGCGATCGGGCCGGCCCGAAGTCAGCTCGCCGTCCACGGGAAAGTAGCCACGCCACGCGCGACCACCGTGCGCCATCGCGATCGCAAGCTTGTGTTCGACCGGGGAACTGAAAAACTCATGCGCGAGCGTCATCAGCCGCGCGGACAGAGCCGGCGCGACTCCATGTCCCGTCACATAGAAAAACCCGAACTCACAGCACGCGCGGTCAAGCTCCTCACCAATGCGATTCACGTCGCGCGATCCGTCACGCCACGACGCGATGTCGATGATAGGAACGCTCATGCTCGAAGCCTACCCCGCGCGACGGCGGGATCCCACATCTAGTATCGGAGACGCTTAGGGCTTTAAGCCGAACACGACTACGCTGTTGTTGGTGCCGAGATAGACTTTGCCGTTCGCGATCGTCGGAGTCACGAACTTGTTGTCGACGAAAGCGTCGGCGGCTACGTTGCTGCTGTTGTAAAACTCCGTCGCCAGGTTAGTCGCATCGTAGGCATGCAGCACTCCGCCGCTCGATCCATTCTCAATCGCCCATACGATTGCGTTGGTGGTGCCGTTGGCCGAAACACTTGGCGACGTGCCCGGGTAGCTGAAGGTCGCGCCGGTGTGCGACGAGGGCATCGCATTGAGCTTGGCCTGCGAAAACGAGAACGCCTCGAGCGGGTCGGAAACTGAGCCGTAATAAACCGTGCCGTTGAAGTAGGCCGGCACCGCCCATTCACCGCCGTCCAATGCGCCCGTCAGTGGCTGGTAGGCATTGGAATTGTCCATTGTCTTTGAATTCCATTTGCCCATGTTGGTGCGATCGACCAGGTAGATGTTGCCGTCCTTGCCCGCACCGATCGCAAGATGGCGGACGGTGTTGGTCGAGTCGGTCATGTCGGGCAACACCATTGCTCCGCCCGACCCCAGGTCGGTGTCGCCGTTCGATTGGCTGACAGTATTGAAGGTCTCGAAGAAGTCGGCGACCGCCAACCCGCTCGAGTTGGTCAGTCTCAGGAACCCATTGCCGAAGTCATTTTTCGTCGGGAACCCGTTGGCGTTGACAGTCGTGTCGAAAGTCCCGTTGCCGGAAAGAAGATAGATACTGCCGGAGCTGTCGGCCGCGATTCCTCCGCCGGCCTGCCAGAAGGCGCCTTCACTGCCGTTGGGCGTGATATCGATCACAGACGTTTGCGCCAGTGTGTTCTGGTCATAAGCCATGACCCAGGCGTTGTAGGGCGAGAAGTCGCAGTGAGACGCCCAGGCCGTGATCAGCTGGCCATTGAGTAGCAACAGACCAGTGCGCTCCTTGTACTGCTTGGGACTGAAAGCGGGACCGGGCGGGTACGTCGCTGAGACCGTAACCGGACCGCCGAACTCTTCGGCGCCGGTCGTCATGTCGAGCGCATGGATGCGCTGGAAGTAAGTCGTCGTCGAATTAACCACCAGCTTGGACATCGCGACCAGGTAGATAGTGCCGTTAGCGCCCGCAGTCGGATCAATTACCGGGGTGGACGTTATGCCGATCTGGGGCGTCACCTGGCTGCATCCGCGATCGTCCGAGGCCGTCTCGTTCGTGCCGAGCACCGACACATGCCAAAGCGGCGCGCCGGCGCTGTCGGCGTCGAAGGCGTACACGGTGTCATTCTCGGTCACGACATAGACCACGTTGTGTGTGCCCTGGCCGGGGATACTCACGTTGGTCTTGATGAGCGGCTGCGCGTCAACCAATCCGTCAACGTTGTCGTGGAAGAGTTGGCCGAATGAGGATTTGACGTTGGTGGGCGTGAGGATTTGCTCAGTCAGATTTTGCCCGGTGCGCTCGATATCATTGTGATAGGTCAGCACGTCGGTCGGGATGCTGGCGGTGGCAGTTGCGGTTGCTGTAGGCGTCGCGATCGGCGACCCGGTTGATGTCGCAGTCGCAGTTGGAGTCGCTGTAGCGGTCGCAGTCGGCGTCCTGGTCGCAGTGGCAGTTCGAGTCGCAGTTGCGGTAGCTGTCGCCGTCCTGGTCCCGGTTCGGGTTGGCGTCGCAGTTTGAGTTGCAGTCGCAGTAGGTGTTGCGGTTTGAGTCGCAGTTGCGGTGGCTGTCGCTGTCCCGGTCGGAGTCCGAGTGGCGGTAGCTGTCGGCGATAGAGTCGCCGTGATAGTTGGCGTTGCGGTCTGAGTTGCGGTCGCAGTTCGAGTTGCGGTTGCGGTAGCCGTGGCGGTCGCGCTGCGAGTCGCCGTCGTGGTGGCTGTGGCCGTAGGAGTTGCGGTGGCAGTCCTGGTTGCGGTCGCAGTCGGAGTGGCGGTGCGAGTTGAGGTTGGCGTTGGCGTCGGCCTCTTCTTTTTCTTCTTTGCCGTGCCCGTCACTTTGACTTTGGCCGACGACGTGCCCTTGGTCGCGTCACTGGTGATCGCGATCTTCGCAGAAAAACCCGTGCCGGCGTCGCTCGGCGCAAATTCAACCGTGACGGTGGCTTCTCCGTGCGGCTCAATCAGCGTCGCGCCCTGGCCAGACACTATGTGGAAGAATTCGCTTCCGGCTGCCGGCGCGACAGTCACCGACAGAGCGGCGCCGCCATTGTCTGTGATGACGAAGGACTTGGTCTCAGTGGCCGCCCCGCTCGACAGATTGATCTTGCCGAAGTCCAGCGTGGTCGGCGTCACCTCGAGTTTGCTCACCGAGGCGTCGCGCCTCGCTTTGTCGATGCCGACCGCGTCCTGCGCCCGAGCGCTCAACGAAAACGAAAATAAAATCAGCCAGGCTAAAATGAATGAGGCAATCGACGCTGCCCGCGCGATGCGTGAAGATGCGAGCAATGAACCGCCCCGCCCGATAGTCAAGAATCCACCCGAGATGCTGCGAGCTCGAACCGCTACAATCGGTAAGTCTAGCAGTTACTTTGAGGCGACAGAACTTTGCGTCGAAACTATTCACATTTTAACGGTCGATGCATGCCGTGGAGTAGCAGAAGTGAAGCGGCGCTTTCGATCACGGCCTCGGTTCGGCTATGACAATACGAGAGCGAGGTAAATCAATCATGAAAAAACGAAAACTCGGCAAGCAGGGATTCGAGGTGTCGGAGCTGGGTCTCGGCTGCATGGGCATGTCGCAATTCTACGGACCGCGCGACGACAGCGAATCGGCCGCGACGCTCGAGCGCGCGATTGAGCTCGGCATAGATTTCTTCGACACCGCCGACGTCTACGGCGTCGGTCACAACGAAGAGCTGGTCGGCAAGGTCCTGAAGAAATTCCGCGACCGCATCTTGATCGCGACCAAGTTCGGCAACCAGGTGCTGCCCGACGGCAAGCGCGCGATCAACGGCCGTCCCGAATATGTGCGCTCGGCCTGCGACGCGTCGTTGAAGCGTCTCGGCATCGATCACATCGATCTTTACTATCAGCATCGCGTCGACCAGCAGGTGCCGATCGAGGAGACCGTGGGGGCGATGGCCGAGCTCGTGCGCCAGGGCAAGGTTCGCTACCTGGGGCTGTCGGAGGCGAGCGCCAAGACGATTCGGCGCGCGCACGCGATCCATCCGATAACGGCATTGCAGTCGGAATACTCGATCTGGACCCGCGACTATGAAGACGACGTGATTCCTGCGCTGCGGGAGCTTGGGATTGGATTCGTGCCGTTCAGTCCGCTTGGCCGCGGCTTTCTGAGCGGGAAGCTTCGCGAGTTGCCGGCCGACGACATGCGGCGCAAAGTCTCGCCGCGTTTCGACGACGAGAATATGCAAAGGAACATGAAGGTCGTCGAGCGCCTCGAGGAAATCGCCGCCGAGAAGGGAATCACGCCGAGCCAGCTCGCGCTGGCGTGGGTGCTCGCGCAGGGCGACGACATGGTGCCGATACCGGGCACCAAGCGCCGCACTTATCTCGAGGAGAATATTGCGGCGGCGAAAATCCAGTTATCGAAGAGCGAGCTCGCGCGGATCGAGGAAGTTGCGCCCAAGGGCTTCGCCGCCGGCGGACGTTATCACGACATGAGCACCGTCAACGTCTAGCGCCTACGCGAACACCTCGGCGATTGCGGTCACGACCCACATGACGGCCATCGCAACGAAGAACGCGACCAGCAGCTCGTCGATAAGGCGGGACAGCGCGAGATCTTTTCTCGAACCCTCCGCGCGGTCGATGATCGCCGCGGAATGAATATGTGTTGCCCGATGCCGGGTAAACGTCGATGCCATCAGTCACCTGCCTCGTTTGCGGGCCTTCGCCCTCGCAAATAAGGCGTGACAGCGGACTGAACGCTTCGTTCAACGGCAAGGAACGACAGCTACACATCGACGACTACTCAACTGCAGGCAGTTTGAGCCGGTACACCTCCGCCGCCGTGCGACGGAATAGCTGCGCTTTTTCATCTGCCGTGAACCTGGCCGCGATCTTCTTGAACGCGTTCCACAGCACGGCATACGAACACGAAACCCGGTCCACCGGGAAATTGCTTTCGAACATGCATCGCCGCGGGCCGAACTGGTCGATGGTATGCAGATAGTAATCGCGCGTCGCGGACACTAGCTCGTCGGAGGTCGGCGGCGCAGGCCTGCGATGCCATCCGAAGCCGTTGACCGGCATGTTGATTCCACCAAGCTTGACGACGACGTTGGGGCATCGCGCGAGTTCGGCGATGTGCTTCTTCCATTGGTCGAATATCTCGGCGCGGTGGCCTTCGTAGGGACCTATTCCGAGCGGCCCGCCAAAGTGATTGAGGATGATCGTCGTTTGCGGGAACGCTTTCGCGAGACTGATCACCATCGGCATCTGCGGATGGTACTGCCACGCCTCGAAGCTGAGACCCAACTCGCTCAACCGCGCGAAGCCTTCGCGAAACTGCGCGGACTCGTACAGATCAGCAGGCGGGTTGGTGTGCGAGTTCCGCACGTCGGGACTCGCGTCGAAGCCGCCAGCGTGCCGAATTCCACGAAAGCGCATCGGTGCCGCCGCCATATGCGCCTCGAGCACCGGCACGACGGCCTCGCCGAGCGTCAAATCGGCAAATCCCACGATACCGGCCGCGACGCGTGTTTCGCCGTATTGCCCGCTATTGCTTTGCGCGGCGATGCCGTTGACGAACTCGGTTTCGCCGACCGGACGCATTGGCTCGGGACCGTCAGCGCGATACATCGACATGCATTCGACGAACACGGTCGCGAGCACCCGATGCCCCGACGAAGTGTCGCGCAAAATCTCGTCGAGCATGTAGCGGCTGCCCGGATGGTCCCACAGGTGATGGTGCGGATCGACGATCGCGAGGTCAGGCTCGAGCGCCGCTTCAGTGACTAGCGCGAGCCGTGCGTCGCGTTCGTTTTCGTTGTTCGCCATAGTCTTCTCCGATTCAGATGACGGTCACCATGCTTCACTACCCCAACTCGCGTCGGGTGTGATAGCTCGACAGTTATAACAATGCACGCTCGATACGGGAGTTGAGATGGAACCAGTGAAGAAGCTTGATCGCTCGGTGAAGGGACGCGCGGTGCTCGTGACCGGCGCCGCCAGCGGGATGGGCCGCGCCACCGCTCACCTGTTCGCACAGGAAGGCGCGCTGGTCGCGGTCACCGATATCAACGAGGCGGGAGTCGCGCGCGTCGTCGAGGAAATCGCGGCGGCCGGAGGGACTGCGCATGGATGGCGGCTCGACGTGTTGGATGCGGCCGAGATCAAGCGCGTCGTCGCGGAGGTCGCCACTCACTTCGGCCGTCTCGATATCCTCGTGAACAACGCCGGCTTCGGCGGGTTCTCTCCGCTCGGCGCCGACGACTACGATCGAATCTGGGATCGCACCATCGCGGGTCTGCTGACTGCGCAACAGCGGATGGTTCGCGCCGCGCTCGTTCATCTGCGCAAGTCCGACGCCGCGCGCATTGTGAATATCGCGTCGACGGAAGGCCTCGGTGCGACTCCCGGCGACAGCCCCTACGCAGTTGCCAAGACGGGAGTCATCGGATTGACGCGCGCGCTTGCGGTCGATCTCGGCCCGGAAGGAATTACGGTCAACTGCATTTGTCCTGGACCGATTCGCACCGCCCTTACCGACGCGATTCCCGAAGAGCACAAGACGATTTTCGCCAAGCGCCGCACCGCGCTTAAGCGCTACGGCTATCCCGAGGAAGTCGCGCACATCACGTTCAGCCTGTGCCTGCCCGCCGCTTCGTACATCACGGGCGCGATCATCCCGGTTGACGGCGGCTTGATGATCCGCAACGCATAACTTCGTAATCGCGGAGGTGTTCCCATGTCTGATGAATCTGCAAAAAAAGGAATGGAAGTGCGCACCAAGTTGTGGGGTGAAAAGGCCGCGCAAGACGGCGATGCGTTCCTGCGAAACTTCGACGAAGGGTTCGCGACCTTTCTCAACGAACAACTGTTCGGCACCATCTGGAATCGCCCCGGCCTGCCGGTCAAGCTGCGGTCGTTGATCACGATGACCGCGCTGATGGCGCTCGGGCGCGGACCCGAGCTGAGGCTACACATGCGCGGCGCGTTGAACCTCGGCATCCCGCCCGAGGAAATCAAGGAGCTGATCGTTCACGTCTCGCAGTACAGCGGCGTGCCGACGGCGATCGAAGCGATTCGCGCATTCACCGAAGTGACGACACCGCCCAAGCCCAAGTAACTGCGGCCGATCTGGCGGGTTGACAACCTGCACCAATCTGGATATTGAGAATCATTCTCATTTTCAGATAGTGCAGGAAAGCATGCGCCAATCGTTCGCGCCGCGAGATACACCCAACTCCACTTCCGCCCTTGTATGGCTCGCGGTCACGTTCGCATTCATCGTGGCGCTCGGCTTCGGGACTCCCGGCATGGCGGCCGCTCAACAAATTTCAGGCACGGTTACCGACACTTTGAGCCGGCCACTGGCGCAGGCGACGCTTGAACTGAGCAACCAGAATGGCGTGGCGGTCGCGCATACGACCACCGATCAAACGGGGCGATTCACAATTGGTCCGGCGAAGACCGGCATCTATTCGCTGGCGGTGTCGAAGCCGGGATTCAAGCCGGCCAACAAAATCATCCACCTTCATCGCAATGCCGCCGAGACGATCTCGCTGTCGCTCGAGGCCAAGACTGCGCTCAAGGTTCCCGTTCAGGCCAGCCTGCTTCGCGCGCCCAATGGCGTCTCCTCGACCGGCGCCGTCAAGTACACGGTGACGGCAAAGGATATTTCCAACCTGCCGCGCGGCGATAACACCACTATCACCGACGTATTGACGCAGCTGCCCGGTGTCGCGATCGATCAAAATCAACAAATCCACATTCGCAACACTGAAGGTCCGCAGTTTCAGTACCAGATAAACGGCGTGATGGTGCCGTTGGACATCAATACCAATCCACCGTTTGTCTCGATGATCAATCCCATGTTCATCAAGCAGGTGAGTCTCCTCGATGGCATCCTGCCGTCGCGCTACAGCTACGCCACCGGCGGCGTGCTCAACATCGAGACCAAGGACGGATGCGAGCAGCCAGGTGGCAGTGCCAGTATGTACGGCGGGCAGCGCGATACCGTTCAGCCGAGTTTTCAGTACGGCGGATGCGACGGCAAATTCAGCTACTACGTCAGCGGGCTCTATAGCATGAGCAACAGCGCGTTCAGTTCGGCGACGCCGGCGCCGGATGCTATTCATAACTCTACCATCGGGGGTCAAGGATTCGGTTTCTTTGCCTATGAAATCAATCCAACGACGCGGCTAAGTCTTACAACCTCGGTGTCTGCCAGCAACAACGAACTACCAAACCAGAACAATCTCACTCCGGAGTTTGAACTGAAGGGAGTGACTAACTATCCGTCGGCAGATATCAATTCCTATCTCGATTTTCGCGACTATCTCGGAATCCTGGCACTTAATGGAGCGCCTGCGCCTAACCTCACTTACCAGCTCGCCTATGCGACTCACTATATCTCGCAGAGCTTCGAGCCTGACAATGTCGGCGAACTCTTATACCAGGGGATAGCGTCGACCGCATTTCACAGCGACTTCGATAACACTCTCCAAGCCGATGTGACTTATAAGGCTGGTGCTCATACGCTGGGTGCGGGCGGCTACCTGGGCGTATACGACGTGGAAGCCGACGATAACTCTCTCGTTTTCCCCTTCGATTCCACGACGCAAATGCAAACTTCAAATGTTCCGGTACGGGTAATCAACAATACTAATAAGGTAAACCTGCTATCCGGCATCTACCTGGAAGACACCTGGCAGCTTACTGAGAAACTGCGCGCCAACGTTGGCGTGCGATGGGATCGGCTCAGCGGCTTCACCGACCACAATCAGGTCGATCCCACTATCAACCTCGTCTATATGCCGTGGCTTTCCACCACTCTGCACGGAGGATTCGCGCGGTACATGCAGGTGCCGAGTTTTCAAGGCATCTCGTCCGGCGCTCCCGAGGCATTCAAAGGCACGACGGGCGAGGCCGGAACCGGGACAGTCACTCCTGAAACCGAAGACGACTATGAATGGGATGTAGGTATCGTTCATCAACTGACAAAGGAGGTAACTCTCTCGGAAGATGCGTTCTATGAATACACCAAACGCTACCTGGACACCGGACAGTTTGGCGACGTGCCGATCTTCGCGCCTTTCAATTACAAGCATGGCTATATCTGGGGCACCGAAACGGCGATCACCTACACCAGTGAAAATCTCACCGCTCATGCCAGCACCACTATCGGCAGAAATATGCAGAAAGGTGTGGCGACCGGGCAATTCAACTTCGATCCCGATGAGCTCGGCTATATAAACCGTCACTACATCGTGCTCGATCATCAACCGCTGTACGGCGCGGCGGGCGGGATTGCCTATCACTGGAAACCCTGGCTGTTCAGCGCCGATGTTATCTATAGCAGCGGGCTGCGCGGCGGCTTTGCCGATCTGGAATCCCTGCCGCATGTGGTCCAGGTCAATCTTGCCGCGCAGAGGAGCTTCCACCTGCCGTCGATCGGCGAAGTGACGGACCGCATCACGTTGCTGAACATTTTCGATCGCACCAACCTTATCCGGCCGGCTGAGGGTATCGGGATCTTCCAGGCTGCTTATGGTCCGAGAATAACGGTCTACGACACTCTCACTATTCCGCTTCCCGCGTTGCACCAGTGACGCCCGGCCGGCCCGCGGAGCGACTGAGCAGCGCTTCGAGATGCGGAATGGCATCCTCGAGGCTGGCATGCTTTTCGATCGCGTCGAGGAACGGATCGCGCTTCATCCGCGACATCCTGGGGATCGCAGTTTTGATGTTATAGACCGCGGGATCGAGGGATGGCTTCAGCTCCTTCCAGGTCATCGGCGCCGACACCGGCGCACCCGGCACCGGGCGCACTGAAAACGTCGCTGCGATAGTCTTGCCATGGCCGAGCTGCAAGTAGTCGATATACACGCGGCCGTTGCGCGTGCGCGGGTTGCGATTGATCGTGGCGATTTCGCGATTCCGATTGACTACTACCTGGGATACTAACTCCGAGAACATCTTCGCTTGATCGTAAGTATATTTCGGCGCCAGGCCCACTACTACGTGAAGACCCATCTGGCCTGAGGTCTTCAGACACGGCTCGAGCCCGACTTCGCGCAAAACATTAGCTACTTCGCGCGCAACTTCGACTGCGTGGCGGGTCGTACTGCCCTTGGGATCGATGTCGAACAAAAGCCAGTCGGGACGCTCGAGATGCTGGATGCGCGAGGACCACATGTGAATCGTAATCGCCGCGAGATTGGCCACGTAGGCGAGCGCCTCTTCGCTGTCGATAATGAAATATGAAATCTCGCGCTGCGAGTCCTCGGAATAAATCTTCTCGGTGCGAATCCATGGCGGCGCGAACGCGGGCGCGTCCTTTTGATAAAACATCTTGCCGTCGATGCCGTCGGGAAAGCGCGTCAGCATGACCGGGCGATCTTTCAGGTAAGGGAGCATCCATTTCGAAATCGCACGATAGTACTCGACCAGGTCGCCCTTGGTGTAGCCCTCATTCGGCCAGAAGACTTTTTCTGGGTTGGTTACCGACGCCTTGGGCTCCGCAGCGGGAGGCGCACTCTTGCCGCTGCCTTTCGATTCTTTCGGGTCGCCGCTGACGGTTGGTTCGATCGAAGGAATGTCGTCGTTGACGGCGTCTGCGCCGGCGGGTCCGCCGTATTTGCAATCGCGAGGAAAGACGTCGGAGTTAAGTCCCAGGAAGCTTGGTTGACGTATGCCGCCACCATCGGTCCATTCGGTGAAGCGAACGTTGCAAACCAGCTCTGGCCGTACGAAATGCGCATTTCTTTCGGGCGTTGGCTCGCCGGCAACGGGCTTGCGAAATGGCGATTCAGATTGCGCGCGTTCCTCGAGCATCGCGAAGATCTTGCGCAGCGTATCGCGACTGAAGCCGGTCCCCACCTTGTCGGTGTAACGGAGCGCTCCGTTGGATTCGTACTGACCGAGCAGCAGCGCACCGAAGTGCGTTCGCGTACCGTCGGGGTCGCTGTAGCCGCCGATCACGAATTGTTCGGTCAGCGGACGCTTGATCTTCAGCCAATCTCCGGTGCGAGTTCCGCGATAGGGAGAGTCCCGCAGTTTGGCGACGACGCCCTCCAGCTCATGCTCCGAGATGGCGCCATAAAAATCCTTGCCGCGTCCGATCACGTGATCGCAATAGCGCACCGGTCCTTCACTGTGGATCAGTTCGCTCAGAAGACGCTTGCGTTCTTCGAGCGGCAGCGTGCGCGTGTCGAAACGATCGAAACCCAGCAAATCGAAGACGTAGTAGCTGACGGGGACCGCAAGACTGAGGCGAGCTATCTGCCGCGCGTCGTTGACGTGCATCCTTCTTTGCAGCAGCTGGAAACTCGGGCGCCCGTTCTCATCCTGCGCGACCACCTCGCCATCCAGCACAAAGCGATCGAGCGCGATCGAGTTCAGCGCGAGTACTACTTCCGGATATCGATTAGTAATGTCGGTACCTTTGCGCGCGTACAAGTGAGTATCCTCGCCTTGCCGAATAGCCAGAACGCGCACGCCGTCGTACTTGATTTCGAATAGCCACTTGTCATTGTCGAAAGGATCGTCGGTAGTCTTGGCGAGCGTCAGCGGAAAATCCGAATACTTGAGCTTCGCGCCCAGTTCGGGGAGATGCTGGGCCGCGAGCTTGTCGGCAATCTTTTGCTCAGTCGCCGGCGCTCCGGCCAATTCCTCGATCGTCAATCCCGACAGAACAGAGCGCGGATGCGCTTCGAAAACATTTTCGGTGGTCGCGTATTGATCGCGCTTCTTGATCAGCAGCCAGTTCTGCTTGTCCTTCGGGTCGGCATTGGCGCGCATCCCCGTGCGCACGAGCGTGAACGCACCGTTGAGTTTGAAGCCGTGCAGACTGATGTCGATTTTCCCCTTGCGGACCGCGTCGGCCGCATCGCCGGGCGGATCGATCACCTCGTAGATGCCGCGATCCCAAACGATGACGGAACCCGCGCCGTAGTTGCCGGGCGGAATCACGCCCTCGAAGTCGCCGTACTCGAGCGGATGGTCTTCGACGGCGACTGCAAGATGCTTGTCGGCTGGATTCATCGAAGGGCCTTTCGGAACGGCCCACGAGCGCAAGACACCTTCCATCTCGAGTCGAAAGTCGTAGTGAAGGCGGCGCGCCGCGTGCTTTTGTACGACAAAGGTGCCACTGGTCGCGGGACTTGGACTTGAAACCTCGCGTCCGAACGGCTCCGGCGTGCGCGCCGCGCTTCTTTTGCGGCGGTATTTAGTGAGGGACATAGTTCGATGCCGGTGAGGAAGGGTAAATCACCACCTCTTCCTTACGCGGAGAGGAGACAGAAAATCTAGCGCGCGCGGCGGCTGCTCGAGGCTCGACGCGATCCTTTGGCGACTTTGCGCTCCTCGGTTTCGGCGGTCGCCGGGGCTTCTTCGCGATTCTTTTCGTTGACGCTGACGCCGCGCTTTTTCAGCGATTCCTTGAGCGCGCTCATCAGATCGATCACTTTGCCCTGGCGCGCTTCAGGCGCGGGCTCGGTCAGCTCGTGACCCGCCATCTTTTGCTCGGCCGCCTCTATCACGCGTTCGCGATAGTTATCCTTGAACTCGCCCGGATTAAATTTCTTCTGCGTCAGATCGTCGAGCAGGCGCTGCGCGAGGCTCAATTCGGAGTCCTTCACCGAAGCGTTGGCGCCGTGATCAATCTCGCCGAACGATCGAATCTCATCATTATAGTACATCGTGTGGAGCATCAGGCCGCCTTCGTAGGGACGTATCAGGACCAGCCGCTCCTTGCCGCGCATCGTGTATTTCGCGACTCCTACCCGTTCTGCCTTGGTCATCGCTTCCTGCAGCAGGTGGTAGGCCTTGGCGGAAGTCGGCTCGCATCCGAGCAGATAGGAATTCTCGAAATAAACGGGATCGACTTCCGACGCGGGAATGAACTCGGTAATTTCGACCGCACGATCGGCCTGCGCTTCGAGCTTTTTCAGTTCGTCGTCGGTGAAGGTGACGTAGCGATCTTTCTCGATTTCGTAGCCGCGCACCAGTTCGCTGCGATCGACGATCTTGTCTTCCTTGGGGCAATAGATCTTCTGCTGAATGCGGCTCATGTCGGGCGCGTGCAGCAGATGGAAGCTGACAGATTTGGAACTGGTTGCGGGGAACAGTCGGACCGGGATGGACACGAGTCCAAAGGTGAGGCTGGCGGTGGATATCGAACGAGCCGGCATGATTTGAAACCTCCGAAGCGGTCTTAGTACAAATCCTACAGCAAGTCGCGTTCCGGGGCGCTCGCGAGCTTTGCCCGGACTAGGTTTCTTATATTTCGCGGCGAGTGAAATCCAGTAGGGTCTAGCTCGCCAATGCGGCCACAGTATCGTGAAAGATATGCGGAGTCATCCTGAAATGGCGAAATATCTCGTGAAAATGCGGCTTTTTGAAGGCTGAGCCCGGACTGACGCGCCGTTTGCCGGGGGCCAAGAAATGGCTAGGAACTGTCGCCGCCGGAACGTTCGAGCTTGTTGTACAGAGTCTTGGCGCTAACGCCGAGGATTTCCGCCGCGCGAGTTTTGTTGCCGTCGGTGAATTCGATGGTGCGCGTAATCATCTGCTTCTCGACGTCTTCGAGCGAGCTGCCGAGCGGAATCTTGATGAAGCTGCCGTCGGCGGCGCCCGCCCCGCGGAAGTCGTCGGGCAGGTCGGATTTGCGAATCGTCCGGCCTTCGCACACGATGAGCGCGCGCTCGATGACGTTGCGCAACTGGCGCACGTTGCCCGGCCACGGATGCGCCGCCAGCGCCTGCATGCATTCCTCGTCGATGCCGATGACGTCTTTTTTGTTCTGCGCCGCGTAATGATTGATGAACATTTGCGTGAGCTGCGGCAGGTCGTCGATACGCTCGCGCAACGGCGGCAGCACAATCGTGAACACGTTGAGGCGGTAGTACAGGTCCGAGCGCAGCTTGCCTTCGCGCACCGCCTGCTCGATATCGCGATTCGAGGCCGCCAGCACTCGCACGTCGAGCGGAATCTCTGCCGTGCCGCCCACGCGGCGCAGGCGCTGCTCTTCGATCACGCGCAGCAACTTGGGCTGCAGCTCGGGCTTCATCTCGGTCAGCTCGTCGAGCAGCAGCGTGCCGCCGTTGGCGGTCTCGAAGCATCCTTCCTTGCGCCGGTCGGCGCCGGTGAACGCGCCGCGCTCATGGCCGAACAGCTCGCTCTCCATCAGCATTTCTGGAATCGCCGCGCAATTGATCGGCACGTAAGCCGCGTCGCGCCTCGGCGACAGCTCGTGAATCGTGCGCGCGACCAGCTCCTTGCCGGTGCCGCTTTCGCCGGTGATCACGACCGACGCGGACGATTGCGCCAACCGCTCGATCGCCGTGATCACTTTGCGCATCGCCGCCGATTTTCCGAACAACGGGCCGAGCTCGCCGACCTCGGCCAGCCGCCGCCGCAGATTCGAGTTCTCCTCGCGAATGCTAATGTTGTCGGCAAGGTTCTTCAGAACCTGCTGCAGATGAGAAGGATCAACGGGCTTGCGCATGTAGTCGATAGCGCCGAGCTTGAGCGCCGCGACCGCGTCTGGAATTTCGCCCTGCCCCGAAATCATGATGGTCGGTAGATTGATCCCCATCTCGCGAATATCGTGCAGCAGTTCGAGCCCGCCCTTTCGCGGCATCTTGAGATCAGAAAGGAGGATGTGCGGATTGAAGCTGCCGATGAGCTCCAAGGCGCGCACGCCGTCCTCCGCAATTTCGCCACGAAACCCCCACGCCGCCAGCAACTCGCGCCATTCGTCGTGCGTGTTGACGTCGTCTTCCGCGATCAAAACTCGAATTTCGTTGGCCATGGATTTGAGCAGAAATAGTATGGCGCATTTTCAAGTTGGTACCCAAAAAGCCCACCACGCCGGATTCCTGCATGCGATTACACTAAGTACGCTCCGGGTCACTTGGGGGTTGCACGGGCGATGCTGAAAAGAGTTACGACCGTTCTCCTGATGCTCGCGGCGCTCGCAGTTGCATTGCCCGCGCGCGCGGAATCTCAGTGGCTGCAGCTGCCGCCGACTCCAGTGCTGCCCAGGCCTACGACCAGCGGAATCGCACCGGTCAACGGTATCCGCTTGTGGTACGCGGAGTTTGGCAGCGGCGCGCCTGTAATCCTGGTTCATGGCGGCCTGGCGAATTCGGATTATTGGGGATTGCTGGTGCGCGCCCTCGCCCCGCACTACCACGTGATCATTCTCGACAGCCGCGGCCACGGGCGCAGCTCACGCACCGATGCTCCGATCGGTTACGATCTGATGGCGTCGGATGTGCTGGCGTTGATGGATTATTTGCATATCCGCCAGGCCGCGCTGATCGGATGGAGTGACGGAGCGATCATCGGCCTCGATATCGCGATCAACCATCCGGAACGGCTGACGCGACTGTTCGCGTTTGCCGCGAATTCCGATCCGTCGGGCGTGAAGGATGTCGGCAAGAGTCCCGTCTTCCAGTCCTTTCAACAACGCGCATCGCAGGAGTACGCGCGACTTTCGCCGACGCCCGCGCAGTTCAACGCCTTCGAGGCGAACATCGAGCAGATGTGGGCGAGCCAGCCGCATTTTACCGAGGAGCAACTGAGCCACATCAAGGTGCCGACGTGGATTGTCGATGGCGACCACGATGAAGCGATCAAGCGCGAGAACACCGATCACATGGCCGCCCTGATTCCCGGGGCGGGCGAGCTGATACTCCCCGAGGTGAGTCACTTCGCCTTCATTCAGGATCCGGTCATGTTCAACTCGGCGGTCCTGCACTTCCTCGCGCTGGGAAACGACGCTCACTCCGCGTCGCCGAAATAATCCATTGAGAGCCGGCCTAAGCGGACGCCAGGCGCTTGAGACTCTCCGATTCGCCGATGACGACCAGCAAATCGCCGGGTTCGATTTTCGTCTCAGGAGCAGGAATCATTTCTAGCGGCTGGTCTTTGCGTTTCATCGCGACGATGCGAAGGCGTGGATTCTGTTGTTCGACCGCCGCGATGCTCATTCCAGCTGCCGGACTTGCGGGCGAGACCCTGATCTCCTCGAGATCCACCTCGGACTCGCGTCCCGGCACCGAGAGCTGCAGAAAATCCACGACCGACGGCCGCACGATGCTCGCGGCGATTCTCATCCCGGCCCATTGATAGGCGGCGACGACCTGGTCCGCTCCCGCCAGCTTGAGCCGCCGCAGGCCCGCATCGGAATCGCCGCGTGCGTAGATGAGAATCTTCGGATTTTTTTCGCGCGCGGAGAGAGTGATGTACACGTTGTCGGCGTCGGATCCGGTCGCGACGATTATCGCGCGCGCAGCACTGACGCCCGCATCGTCGAGCACTGCATCTTCCAGCGCCGAGCCGAGAACGTGCAACGTGCCGACCGCGTCCAGCTCCGCCTGCTTCGCCGGATCGGTCTCGATCACGACCATCGGCACCGCCTTGTGCGTCAACTCTTCGACGACTGCGCGGCCGAAACGTCCGTAGCCGCATACGATCACGTGTTGCTGAAGACCGTGAATTTTCCGATTCATTGCGCTCTTCCCGAGAAACTCTCTAAGGCGTCCTTCGACCACAAGTTCGCCGATCACCGAGAAAAGGTAAATCGCGCTGCCGACGCCGGTGACAATCAGCCCGATTGTGAAAAGACGACCGCCTGGGCTGAGCGGCTTCACCTCGCCGAACCCGACCGTCGAGATAGTGATGACGGACATGTAGAAGGCGTCGAGCACGGACCAGTGCTCGATCAGCATGTAGCCAATTGCGCCGATGACGGTCATCAGTACGACCAACGAGAGCGCGAGGGCGAATCGACTAGTTGGAGTCATCTTGTTGCGGCGTGATTTCTTGTTGGTGAGCGGCGATCCGGAATATTCAAACGCTTATACTACATACTTGTGAAGAGAAACGTTTTCGAGTTTCAAAGCATCATTGTATGATCAAGTTCGGAGAAATTTTATGAAAGAGCTGAAAGTTCGCGACGTGATGACCGCGGATCCCACGACGCTGAAGCGCAACGACAAGCTCACGCTGGCCGACGACATCATGACCTTGGGGCGCGTTCGCCATTTGCCGGTGGTCGATGATGACGACCAGACCGTTGTCGGCATCGTGACTCAGCGCGATTTGTTTCGCGACGCGCTCGCGCAGGCACTCGGCTATGGCAGGCATGCTCAGCGGAAGATCCTCGACACGCTGTCGGTAAAGGATGTGATGGCCACTGAGGTAGTCACCGCCAGCCCTGAAGCCTCTTTGGTCGAGGCCGCAAAGATTTTGACCGAGCGCAAGATCGGCTGCCTGCCGGTGGTCGAAAATGGCAAGCTGGTCGGAATCCTGACCGAGGGTGATTTCGTGGCGCTGATCGCGCGCCGCCAATGACTTACCGATACTGACCCCGATCCGCCCGGTTACGCTAAGCACACTCTCGGTGGATTGTGGCTTGTTGCGCGATCTGACTGGTTACTCGCAGAACACCTTATTAACTTTACTGAGGCCCTTGCGCGCTTCGAGCCTTGTCGAATAGCCTCGATTGTGCATCCCCGATGGCCCGCGTGGGCGAGCCACCGCTTTAATGCTGCGGAACGAGACGGGACCGACAATCACATAGTGAACGTTCAATTCAGAGACACGACCTCCGCAGGTCTGCTCGGCGCCGAATATCGGGTTCCTGACGAGGAACGGATCGGCGAAGCGCGCCGCGAGGAAGAATACCAGGCGCTGATCCAGCGCCTCAGCCATCAGTCGGTCGTCAAGCATTTCGACGCGTACGCCGACATTGAATGGAACAGTCCGGAATTTCGAATCGACCGCGATGACCCGCGATGGCAACTCGACTCCGACGACGTGCTCGGCGCGACCGAGTGGTACCAGGCGCAGCCCGCATCGATTCGTTCGCGCATCGGCCTGCACATGCAGGCGAACTTCTTCAAGCTCGGGGTCGCCTTCGAGAGCGTGCTCAAGCGGGGATTGCTGGAATTCGCGACCAAACTGCCGAACAATTCGGCCGAGTTTCGCTACTGCTATCACGAGGTGATCGAGGAAGCTCAGCACTCGCTGATGTTCCAGGAATTCGTCAACCGCAGCGGCTTCGAGATACCGGGGCTGAACCGCGTCGAGCGCACGGGCGCCAACATGGTGGTGCGGATGGCGCGTAACTTTCCGGAATTATTCTTCGTGTTCGTGCTGGCCGGCGAAGATCCGATCGATCATGCGCAGCGCCAGACACTGCATCGGAATCGCGCCGACACCCACCCGCTGCTGCGGCGAATCATGCAGATTCACGTCACCGAAGAGGCTCGCCACTTGAGCTTCGCGCGGCATTACCTGCGCCGGCACGTTCCGATGCTCGGGGCAGTGCGCCGGGCGCAACTGATGGTTCGAGTGCCGCTGATTCTCGGCGGAATGGGCAGGATGATGATCGAAGCCTCGCCGGCGATCATGCGCGAGTATGGAATTCCGAAAGAGGTTTCGCAGCAGGCCTACAAGCTCAACCCCGTACATCGCGAACGAACTTTGGGCGCGACGGAGAAGCTGCGCGAGCTATGTACGGAACTGCGCCTGATCAATCAGTGGTCGTGGCGGCTATGGCGCATGCAGGGCATCTGGCCCGCGCCGGCACCCATGCTCGCAGCCGATTGACCGCTAGAATTTCCAAATGACATTGAGCGCGGCGAAGTTGAGATAATTCGTCGAGTAATGTCCTTGCAGCGTGCCGGCCAGCGGTCCGCGGTCGGCACTGAAGGGACCGGGGCCCGCATCCATGAACTCCCAAGCCGCGCCCGCGGTGACATTGTTGTTGATCTGATATTGAATGCCGGTGCCGTACCGCAGTTGTCGATCGAGCGGCAATATAGGGATGCGGTTGGTCTTCGACACTGGCGAACTGTCATACGCAAATCCTGCCGACCAGAGCCACTTCTCACCGATTCGCAATTGCTGCCCGATCGCGATCTGGCAGGTGTCCGAGAAATGCAGGTTGGCGTTGACCGTCGTTTGCTTGGTCGAGGAGATTCCGATCGGAATCTGACCGAACGCGGTCCAGTTCTGCCACCCTACGTTGCCCATCACGCTCCAGTACGGCGTGACGTCGTAGAGCAAACTCATCATCACCTGCTGTGGTACTTCCATCGGCGTATTGATTTTTACGCCGCCGATTCTCGTGCGCACGCGGTCCAGCAGCGGGCCCAGATTGGTCAGATGCGGCCGGAAGCCGAACTTGTAGTCGACTGGCGATTGGTAGGTCAGCCCGATGCGAAGTTTCTTGATTGGCGTGAGCAGGATGCCCACGTTGCCGCCGAAGGCTTCGTCCCACGACTCGAGCGCGAGGCCGCCATCCCCTGCGCGCGGAAGAACGTTGTTGATTTTCGCCTGCTCCGTCAGACGCCCGACCGAGAAGCTGAACCCGGCTCCCACCGAGAGCCAGTCGTTCACCAGATAGGATATCGACGGGTTAGTCTTGAAGGTGACGATTGATACGCTGGTTGCGTAATAGCGGCCGACCCACTTCTTGCCCCAGTCGGCTGACAGACCGAAATCCGAGTCCGATGCAAAGCCGAGGCGAATTCGCTCTGTAAGCTTGTGGACATAGTAGAAGCTGCCAATCGGGAAGAACACGCCCGCGTTGGCGCCGCTACCACCAGAGGTGGTCGTTTCAGGCGCCGAATCGAAGTTGGTAAAGGGAAGGAGCGCACCCGCCGCCCCAAGTAGCTGGGAGCGGTCGAGCAGGCTCATCCCGGCAGGATTGGCAGCGACGGTCGAGGCGTCGGACGCCATCGCAGTGCGTCCCGCGCTGGCAGTGCCAAGATCAGGCGCACCGGTTTCATACAGCAACAAGCCTGAGGCTCGCGCCGACGTGACAAATGTCAGCAAGACCACTATCGCAAGAAAGATAGTCCTATCGACCCTGCGCAAAGCCCGTTGCATAGCTGCCTCCTCTCCTGCCCGCTAGCTCATCCTCCGCTAGTTCGCGAAGCCGCTCTGAACGTAAACGCTCCCGTTCGGCCCGATGCGGACGCATTCGGCCTGGCCATTGTAGTCGGGATTGCAAATCGCTTTGTCAGAGGCGGGGCATTTGTAGAGACCTGCCTCCATTTGCTGGCACTTATTGAGATCGAAATGCAGTTCGGTCTTCGCCACTGCCGCTTGCTGCGCCGGCGGCGGAGTTGACGACGACGAGCATCCACCAAGCGCAGACAGCCCCAGCAATCCGATCGTTAAAGCCGCGCCCTTCACTATCCTCTCCACCTTCGAGCCTGAGTATCGATTCACGATTCAACCACCTCCATAAAGCGCTGAGACTATTTAGAGATCCAAAATTACTGAGCGGCCTTTCCTTGCAGCTCCAGAATGCGATTCGGTATGCGTTGCGCCCAATAGTCCATCGCGTTCTGTGCGTCGCCCCATTGGAAGGAAGCTGCCGCCTTGAGCCCCATACCGCCGGCGCGCTGGTCAACGGCGCCCGCCAGGAACTCGCCGGTTACAGAATCGGTCGCTTTCATTTCGGCCTCCGCCGATCCCACGAACGCATAGCTGTCGGTCGCCATCGATTGTGCCAGGTTCAGCACGCGAGCTTGCGGGACTATTACCGAGACGGTGCGGAGTCCGGGCACTGCCGTCGTCGCATCCATCAACGCCACCCTGATCGTGAGAACGCCGGGTCCGGCTTGATTGACCACCGTGAAACTCTTGGCGATGTCCGTCTGCAACTGATTGTAAAAGTATTCGGTCAGCGTTTGTTGATCCGCAGCCGACACTTTCGAATCAGCCGCGGCCCAGAATTCCACGGGCATCAGTTGTATCTTGGTGTAGCTACTCCATTGCGCGTTGGGATTTACATACGCCAGCGCGGCGCCACCCTGCGGCCCCGGGGCCAACTTGGACGCGTCGGGGCCGAAAAATCCCGTAACCGCGGGCGGCAGCGTGCCGCCTGATTCCAGCGCCTTCGCGGCCGCCGGCGTGCTCTCAACGGTGGTCGAACATCCTGCAACGAATAACACCGCCGCCAGACCCGCTGTCGCAATTCCAGTCAATATTTTTCCCCGCAAGTTTCTCATGATGCTCTCCTCTTCAATGCTGGCTGGTCGCCAGGTTAGATCATTCGGTCAAAGATACAGCTGCGGTAACAGCAGACTGACTTTAAAGTTCAGCGTGAACTGCTCGGTCTGCGGATCGAACTGACGATAGACCATCCATTCACCGGACACATCCGTATTTATCGCCATGCCGTCGCCGACGTTCCACACTTTTCCAATTCCGGCGCTCAACGGAATCTCGGTCGATGTCTTGTGACGCATATTGATCCTCCAGTTCGCGTCACTCGATTTCAGGTACCATCCGCGGCCGATATCATATGACAAGATCGGCTGAATCTGCATCGAGGCCACGGATACCGAATGCGAAGAGGTATATGCAAACGATGTGGATTGTTGAAATAGTGCGGCAATCTTGAGTCTGCCTATCCGCCACGAAAAAGCCCACGCCGGGCCCAACTGCCACGCGCCGTGGCCGGTGAACTGGCTGGTCGAGGTCGGAAAAACAAAGTACGGGCCAACGCCCCAAAGAAACCCGGTCGTCTTATAGTCAGGAAACGGAATCCGGAACAAGTCGAAGAGCTGCATATCGTCCAGGGCGGTTGTGGTCGATGCAGTCTTTCCGTCGCGAGGGACGGTCACGACCTGGATCGTAGGTCGAATCAATTGATCGAACGGCATCAGCGAATAAGGCCGCACTGCGACCACCGAGCGGAACTGCAAGGTATTGAGTTGCGCATTGGTCCCATACTCGGCCGGCGTATATTCGTCCTTGAGCTGGAACTGGGTTAGTTTCGACAACGGATCGTCGACTTCATCGGCGAGCTTGTCCTCTTCTGACACGGTGGCTGATGGAGGATCTGCCAGACACCACGAACGTGTTCCAACAATCGCGAAGATCGCCATCAGGATCGCGATGAGAATTCTGCGCTTCGGCGTCTGACCGTCCTCCAATGGAGGAGTAGATACAGCGAGTCGTCGCGCAGGGATATTGTACTTTGGTCCAATACTCCGCAATCCGATCAGTTAGACCGAATGGAGCAATCGCCGCTCGCTTGCTAGACGTCGGAGCGATTTGTTGTGGACAGAGCGAGTGCGCGGCCGATCGCGTCGAGCAGCGGCTCTTCGTCGAATGGCTTGAACAGGACAGCGACCGCATCCGAGTGCGCGGCCAGCGAGCGGGTTCTGGCGTCGGTTCGCCCGGTAATTAAAATCGCTGGCAGGCCACGCCCGAGACCCTTGAGCGCCTCGCACATTTCGATTCCGGTCATTTCGGGCATATCAATGTCGACCACCATGCACGCGTTGGATCGCGGGGTGTCGCTGGCCAGCAATTCAGATGGCCTCGCGAAGGTTTTGACCAGGAACCCGGAGGCGGAGACCAGCCGGTTCAGTGAGCGAAGTAACGATGGATCATCATCGACCACCAGCACCGTTGCCGGGCTGATCGTGCGAACCGCCTTGCTCGCTCGAAGCTTGGACTTGACGCTCCGGGAGGTTTTCGCGGACGGCCTCACCGCAGCCGCCTTCCTGGCCAGGTTCGTAATGATTCTCATTTTCCGGATAGCGTCCCGCCTCGATTGTGTTACGGACGAATGACGTGCCGCAATTGGACCAAAGGCCAATGCGCAGAATCTCGCTCGTGCTATCGCGCAAAGTGGGATGTTCTCGGGTGGGGCCGACGACGCCATTCGGCGAAGTTGAACAGGCGGCCTTGCAACATCTTGTCGGGGGAGGGACCGATGCCGGCACGGGGGGTGCGCCGGATTGAAGGCCGCCTGTTCAACTTCGCCGAATTAGTCTTGGCTATTCGGGTTACACATAAGGCGTGAAATTCGACCGCACAATCGTGTGACGCGCCGTTCAACCGTTGGCATGAACCCGCCGAGTCAGCGGAGCGTCGTGCCGCCAGTGAATGGCGGTGGGCGGTGCCATGAACTCCGGTCCGACGGGATCCGTCACCACTTCATCGACGATGCGGACGATTTGCTCACGTTCCTTCAGGCTAAGATGCCATCCCATCACTTCGCCAATCGGATCGAGTTGGTCGGGACGACGG
>Ga0209773_10000056_pt1 | contig 29770 bp, 39 predicted proteins | sample BogFormECP14_OM1_FD_188244 | JGI IMG/M metagenome (GOLD analysis project Ga0209773, IMG submission 188244) | Bog forest soil microbial communities from Calvert Island, British Columbia, Canada - ECP14_OM1 (SPAdes) (version 2) | ecosystem: Environmental > Aquatic > Freshwater > Wetlands > Bog ... | reverse complement strand
TTTTACTGCAGCCACTTATAATAACATCCAATTTGTTCCGTTAACCGGAGGTAATACTTTCAGTCAAGGAACGATCAGTTTGTACGGATTAAAAAATAGTTAACATCGCGAGAAAAATATGGCAAAAGAATCTCTTCCAGTAAGACGAGTAGTACGTAAGAATGCAGCTAAAGTCGAAAAGACAGCAAAATTAGGCTCGGGCAAGCGTTTTGCTGCGATTGAAAAATCAGCAGCTGCTAGCGGAGCAAGAAATCCGGCTGCCGTGGCGGCAGCAGCTGGTCGTAAAAAGTATGGTAGTAAGAAGATGACAGCCATGGCCGTGAAAGGCAAAAAGAAGGCCAGGTAGGTTCTTTCGCTATTCCACTCCATTTCGGATAAGTGACTAAAAATTTTTTCGATACACGCTCTTTTTTGGGTGCATTTTTAAACTCAAAATGTATATAAAATTTTTTAAATCTCATTGAGCCTCCCAAGGATATAAAAATTTTATCCAGCCTTCCTATACCATGAGCCTGTCATTTATTTGTCATGAATTTTATCGTATCGATGTTCTTGACGAGTTGCACGAATGTCTTAAGAGAGAGCGACTAGAAGACATATCTAAAACTCTTAGATGGGCATTCGGAGATAACTGGCGCATTTCTCCTCTTTTCTTACTTCCCACGCGATGGAATTTCCTAAGAGATGAGCTTTCTCGAGATGCTCCATTGATGTTTATCACTACATACCCCGCAGAAGCAGCCAGATTGATTACAGACGCTTACAGCAAATCTTCCGATCATTCCATTCCAGATTATACCTATCTCGACAGAAAGGATCATAATGCGAATTATGTGCATCCTTTGAGGCGCATGCGATATGAGCATCAGAAGAAATATGAGATCCGAAAAGCAGAATATGAAGCTTTAAGAAATCCTCAGCCTTCTTGAAAATACCATTTCTGGATCGGTTCTCCTCGATAGGATTCAAGATCAACACTTGCTAATTCGGGAATCTTCGAGTAGTCAATTCTTCCTTTGGAGGCCGCTTTCTTCATAAGCAAGCCAGCGCCGCAACAACTTTTGGAATCGGCTAGATCAATGAGAAATTTCCTCTCTTCTTCTTCTTGCCTTTCGAGCTCTTTAAGCTGTCTTCGAATATCGAGATATCGTTTAGCACTTTCACACCAAAGTTGATCCTTTCGCTCTTCGATATGATCTGGAGGCGTCTTGTTCTTCAAGTGCTCCCAGAATGCTTCTACAGCAGGAAATATTGAAGAAAACAGTTTTGAATTGCGCTCTAACTTCAGATGAATGGGATCATGATCTGGAAGCCACGCCCAGTAAGAGATAGCGTCTAGATTGGCGCATTCCATCTGAGTTTGTAGCTGGAGTTGATAATATTCTGGTATAATCCCCTCTTTAGCCATTGCATAACTGCGTTCGCCGCTCTTGATTTCGACTGCATGATTGCCGTCTATATCAAGACCATCCAGAGTAGCCATGAGCCATGGATATTTGGCATGAATCACGACTTTTGGAAACATCAGAATACAGAATTTTTCTTCATATGCTTGTCTGGCCCTTTCTTCATTCTGAGTCCCTCTTTTCATAGCATCACTTAAGACTTTTTCCTTAAGTCCCAGCTTTTCTTGCCATAACTCATAAGGAGAAGACCATGGAGCCTTCTCGCAAATGATTGGAACATCGGAAGCTCCTATCTTACTGCGACGAAATTCAAGCCACTCTACAGAGCCTGGGACTAAATGATTAATCATCTTTTTTCTCCAGAATTCTATACTTAATAAAGGCAATTCCACCAATATCGGCTATCCTGCAAGGTTCAGTTTCAGTATATACCCTGAAAACAATTATATTTTTACCAACCCAATAGACAGAATCTCGAATCCATCCATCTTCATATTTATTAAATTTAATTGCATCAGACGTTAAATTTTCACATTTCTCAGAGTTGTCTTTAAATATTGTTTTTATTTTCATTTCCTTGGTTTTTAGATGCCGTATATCCAAAGTAGCATACCCACAATCATCTTCGTAGATGTGACAGTTCCTACAATCTATTTCACAAACAATTTTGCAAGGTTCTAACTGTTCATCCAATTCATAATACTGGTCATAATCATAAAAAAATGTGATAGTATTCTTTGATTTATTGTAATTTATGTCTGAAATATTGTATATATAAAACGCATCTAAACAAGAACAAGAAAAAACAGAAGTAAATACTAATATTAATAAACCAAATATCTTCATCTCACCTCTCCATCCATGGCTGCTTTTAGAGCTTCCTTTCCTTCTTGATATTTTGAAATTTGCTTGAGTACGCGCTCATATTGGTCCATTGGAATGTTCTTAAGTGAACCTCCAAAATGGGTCTCAATCTTCTTGATATAATCCAAGTCACCGCTCACCAAAAAAAGAATATGTTCTATTTCTTCGTCTCCAACGTACTTGATCGGTTCTTCTTCGATTTCCAAAGTCGTTTCCTTGAAAGCGTTCTCTACGATTTCCCCTTCCACATAACACCCAGAAATGACATCTGGGAAAAGTTGTCTCGCCAATGTACTCAGAGCTCTAGCAAAAAGCATCGCCTTCGGATACTTCGACCATGTGCCCCCATCTTTATAGATTCCAGCGCGCTTCGCATCATCGATAGAGAAGGACTCTGTCCAAGTATCCCCATTGTCCGAGCGCTTGCCCTGCAAGACACAAGTTCTTTCATCAGATTTTGGATCTTTGCTGATCGAATGACCGGCTTGACGAATCAATCGATTCATTGTTTCCGCTGGCATCATCACGCGGCCTTGCACGACATAAAGACCACCATTAAGAGCATCGATTGGATCAAGTCCTAAAGATTTCGCTTTTTGGATAATGGCGAAGATTCCTTCTTCTCCCATCTTTCCATAGTGCTTTGTTGCCATAAGCGATTTGCAAAGCGTCTTCATCTCTTCCAATTGCTGGACGTGATTCGAAGTAGGAATTGCAACTATTTTTTCTTCCTTAATTTTTTCCATTTTATTCCTCTGAGTTGACAAAATCTTCTAACTTTTTGAAATTATCTTCCACTACATTTCGATTATATAATTCTAAACCATAAGCGATTTTAACTAAAGTTCTTAAAACCTCTCTAATATCATTTATTTCTGATAGTTCTTTTATGACATGAGATTTCTTCAATTGCTCATACTTTGGATTTTCCCAGACTTCCCATTCTTCTAATTGCATATTCTTTCTCCTCTGAAGTCCAATTGAGGCACTTCTTCTAATAATCCAATGATAAGGCCTAGAGACCTCAAATTCAAAAATTTTTTACCAGTCAGGTGATCTTTCAATGCTTCAACACATATTTTAAATGTGGCCCAATCAGAAAAACTCATGACCCAGTAATCACGGCAGAGTGATTCCAGCATTTCAGCTTCCAATGCCCATGATTCGACCCAGCGATCGTATTCGTAGTTCTTTATGTCGCCCATTCCCTTCATTTTCGCCTCGAAAGTTTAACATTTAATCTATTAAGTATGTAATCTTATATCTATCCTATATTTTTCGTCAACACCCACTCGAAAAATAATCATGGAAATCAATTTGTGAGAATGGTAAACTTTTCAGGCGCAACCTAACCCAGAGACGAACTGATGAACTTACGAGAGTATTTCAAAAAATATTTAGTATCTTCAAAAAAATTCTGCAAGGAATCCGGAATCATCTATCAGTCATTTTATGGCTTCTACACCGGTCGAACGAAAGTTTCCCTAGGAATGGCTCTTCAGATAGAGCGATTTACTCGAGGAGAAGTGACCTGTGAAGATATGGAAAAGATTAATGAGCAGATCGAAGAAGCGCGAAAACGCACGGGAAAAAACTTTCGCGGACTCTATGTTGACGAGAAGTAAAGAATTTCCTATATAGTTTTTCATCCTTTTGTGAGAAGGTATTTCGTCCGCATTTCTTCCATTACACCCCTCCCTTCAAAAAGGAGGGGTGCTTTATTTTTACTATTGACTAAAATGTCGCATGAGGTTCATGAAGAAGGGCATAAATAAAAAAAACCTAGTAACCCCTGCAGATTACTAGGCGTAAGAAATAACACAGCTTGTACAAGAAGCCATGTCGCAACCATTATCCCAACCACATCGATTAACGACAAGTCATAAGAATTTCTTTTCTTCGAAAGATTTCTCTGCTACATCTGTCAAAAATTTACTATACATTTCTCACATCGGACACCTCTATGAATGAATCACGACGTCTCAATGATTTCATCGACGAATGCCTAACGAAAATGTCTCAAGATGGATTGTGTCCCATAGACAGCCATCTCAAGATAGACGGCCAACTCCATCGTTATTCTTGCAGGCAAGATAATCCAAAAGACATCGCCGAATGGTACGTAGCCCACAGCGGAATAAGTCGAGACGGGACAGAATGGCTGGTCGTTAAATATGGCTCTTGGCGTCTAGGCAACGAGCCTTTCGTTTACAAGTCATCTTTGCCAAGCGATCGTATGGATCGAGAAGCCATCAATCGCTGTCAGATTCTTAAAATCCAATCTATTAAAAAAGGATTGGAAAAAGATCAGGAAGCAGCTGAAAAAACAGCTAGACAGATATGGGAGAAGGCAGAAGTCGCCAGATCTCATCCTTATTTGGAACTGAAGAAAGTGCATGTTCATGGACTAAAGATTGCAGAGAATGCTCAAGGCAGTCTTTCATTGGTGCTTCCCTTGAGAGATATTCACGGAGAGATCAAGACACTTCAGTTCATCACATCCAAAGCTCCTCATGAAAAGCGTTATTTTCCAGGAGGTAAAAAGAAGGGCCATTTTCATGTTCTAGGCACACTGTCAGGCGCTTCTAAGTGCTATATCTGCGAAGGGTATGCGACAGGAGCCACAATTTTTGAATTAATGCAGACACCCGTAGTGATTTCTTACGATTGCATCAATTTGGATCCAGTCGTCACAGAACTGAGAAAGCATTATCCAAGAATGCAGATAACAGTTTGTGCAGACAATGATCGTTTCAAGGAGAAGAATGCCGGTCTAGAAACTGCTCACATGCTTTTTTCTAAGCACAAAGTGCGTTACTTGCTTCCTCATTTTTCCAAAGAAGAAGACAGAGGAACTGATTTCAATGACCTATTTATCAGCGAAGGATCAGAAGTCACCCGCAAACAGCTTTTTATCGACGCTCAAGATGAAGCCGCTTATGAAATGAATCAGCACCACACAGCGGAAGCGGGACCAAATATGTCGATTATAGAGCATCTTCCAGATGGTACATTTACTCAAATGAGCAAGGACTCTTTTAGACTTAGATATCAAAATCAAAGGATCGAAATTGGCGGAGGAAAATTTCGTACTAAAGCAGATATCTGGTTTAACCACCCCAAACGAAATACAGTCAAAGGAATCATCTTTAGACCGCATCAAAATCCAGGATCTGACTATATGAACCTTTGGTCAGGATTTTCTTATGAGGCGATTCCAGGTGACACTCAATTCTTTTGGGACCACGCCCGAGAAGTCATCTGTGATTCAAACGAAGAGACATACCTATACGTACGCAAATGGTTGGCCATTGTATTTCAAAAGCCAGAAATTCTTCACACCGCTCTAATCTTAATGGGATCTCAAGGCATAGGGAAAAACGCATTTGTAGATCCAATAGGTGCTCTTTTAGGACGACACTTCAGCTCATTCGATTCCCTAGATAGACTCCTAGGAAGATTCAATAGTCACCTCCAATCCCTTATTTTGGTACACGCCAACGAAGCGTTATGGGGAGGAGACAAACAATGCCGTGGAGCCCTAAAAGCGATGATTACAGACAATCGCTGCGCCTACGAAGGAAAAGGCAGAGAGATTCGCGAAGACATCAACTGCAAACACATCATTATGTCTACCAACGAATCTTTCCCCGCCTTCGTAGACACAGACGATCGTCGTATGGTCATTTTGAATGTTTCCGATAGACACAAAAATGAAAAACAATATTTTGATAAATATTTTGCAGCCCTCCAAGCCGGAGGATATGAAGCCATTCTTTATGATCTCTTGAACGAAGACATCAAAAACTTTGACCCACGACAAAGACCCACTACCTCCGAAAAATCACAAGAACGACTAATCGATATAAAACTCCAATCATTGGGATCTTTAGCACTCTATATTCACCAAGTGCTAGATACAGGATTTTTCGACTGCTACCTCAATGAACCACAAAAACCATGGGGTAAACTAATGAAACGGGAAATTTATCAGTGTTACCTCGATTGGACGGACCGAAATAAAATTCGCAACCACCCAGAAAACGAAGTTCACTTCTTTCGAAAACTCAACAAAATGGTCCCCTCTGTCACAACTCAACAACTCAGGCTAAATGGCGAAAGACCGCGATTTTTGGACGTGCCAACACTAGAAATGGCACGAATAGAGCTTGAAAGTACATTTTTGAAAGGCACGAAATAAGCCTCCGTCACGGGTGAACCGAAAAAGCTACCTGAGACACTTAAGCCATTGATTACCACTACTTATACGTCAATTTTCGGGTGTCACAGGTAACCCTCTAACTCCGGCTGAAAATGTATTATACCCTATTTTTTATGTTTTCATTGGTATATATACTTTTACTTATGTTACTTGTGACAGTAGAAGTAAATATATAAGAATAAAGGACTAAAAGAGAAAATTACTAATGACATTACATGAGTCATACTTGGGACACCTGTGACACCTCTTTTTTGGCATTTTTCCCATTCCAAACCTCTTTGCGCGCGCCCGCAAACCGACCATTTTGTTGACGTCACCAACATGGTTGATCTGCGAAATTTTAAGAGAAGAGCGAGGTGGCAAGCCATGGAAGTAAAAAAAAATTTACATGACACCTTGTGTAAAAATATTCTTTCTTGTACGCCTGGCCATTCCTTAACAGGAGCAAATATGACGTTAAGTATTAATGAGCATGTTCTTCACAATCAAAATATGGACTGGACAGACAAAATTCTTGTTTCTTGGATAGAATCTTTCGCCATCGGCTCGGTTCTCGATAAGCCTAAGTATCTCGCCTCTCAGCTCAACATCCCCATAAACAAAGTAAAATATTCTGTTGTCAAACTCAAAAATCTTGGCTATCTTTCAACCACCCTTCGCGATGGAGAGCGCTTTGTCTTTTCGAAAAGAATTTACCTTAGTGGTTAAAGGCGATCCCGTGGCACAAGCTCGTCCTCGCTTTAGTAGATCAAGAGCGTACAATAAGCAAGCACACCTCCTAAACAGCCAGCAGTGGGAGGTGGCGGCACAAGCCCCACATAGAGGAATCCCACTGAAAGGGCCTATTAGCCTCACCATTGATTTTGTGATGCCAATTCCCGACTCCTGGTCACAGAAGAAGAAGGATGCGTTAGAGGACTCTTTCCACGAGAAAAAGCCAGATATCGATAATTTATTGAAGTGGATACTAGATGTACTTTCTGGAATCGTCATCGCCGATGACCGACAAATCTGTTGCGTTCAGTGTAAAAAGCGCTACGGCAAAGAACCGAGAACAGAAATTGAAGTTTGGAAAGAACAATGCTAACTCCGGACAACACCAGCTTCTATTGTCTTTCTAACGAATTCCTTGATCAGGTGATGAACGGCATTACCGAATCAGAGATGATCGCGTTTGGTAAACTTGTAGACATGCTTTGCGACTTTCGTAATGGGCTGGAAGAATCGGAGCCGAATGAGGATGTATCTAATGTGGTTCTGGTAGAGCAGATGGCAAAAATGGCTTCTATTTTGGTATTCGGATCGACCACGTTGCGTCAAATGTTTAATAGAATTTATTCTATGCTTCCAGAACCACGATCACTCACAGGAAAAGAGTTAAAGAAGATAAAAGAAAGAATCGACAGTAGAGAGACTATATGAGTGAAGAAGCCGCCCCTACACAATCCGCAGTAGAACCCACTGACATGCGCACGGAGTTAATTCGAGCGCTAACTCAAAGAATGCTACATCAAATTAACCAGTTCGATTACAGCGAACTTAAAGACGAAACCAAGAACATAATCGTCCATGCAGTAGTTCTGGCTTGTACTCACGCATGTAAAGATGTAGGTCTTATAAAAGAGCTGTTTTTAAATCTTTGTTCAGTCTATGCAGATAGCGTTTATGGAAAAGAAGCCTAATAGACGCGACTTTGAATCTTGCATATATCACGAAGAAGTTTGGACGCGCGGGCCTATAACGGTTGCGCAACAGACCCATAAGGCCAAAGAAATTAAAAAGATGAAAAAAATGAAGTATGAAGGCGAGTGGACATTTCTTAGCGATGCGCTTCCTGGAACCAGCAGAATGGTTATTGTTCTGGCTCTGCATAAAGAACGAAACCTTCGTATCCGTGTTCCGGCTTTTTACGTAGGTGACGGCCAATGGGGAGCGCATGATAAGTCTGCTTTCAATCATCATGAGTTTGAAATCCAATGCTGGACAGATTTTCCGGATTTTGATGAAGATTTTTTAGAAGAATAAAGGAATACATGTGCCTCTAAAACAGGGTAAGTCAAAGAAGATCGTATCTGAGAATATTTCTGAGCTTGTACATTCGGGACGTCCTCAAAAACAGGCTGTAGCCATTGCGCTTTCTACGGCCAGAAAATCCACCGGTCAGACTAAGATGAAAAAGAAAAAGAAATGACCGATCCTGTTTTTCTTAAAGGAATTGCATTTGCAACCTTGATCTTGCTTGGCATATCTTTTATAGGAATGTACTTCCGTGGACGATAATTTATTTGACTTTAGCGAAGTGCTCACGATGGCCATGCATATGGATGATCAGGATTATATGGCGCTTCCCGGCATCATCGAAGCGACTGACGAAGAAGAGCTCAAAGAAATCGTCTGGGCGTTAGATAATGTGGCTGATAATATATCGCACATTTTTCAAGTTATTAAAGATGTGCGACCAGATTTTAAAGTGCCGTCCATAAGTTGACGCGAGTTTGTGTCTATTTTCTAATGACCTAATTTTACTTCAGTTTCTGTCATGACCGGATCGGCTTGTGGACCGCCTTCACACCTGGCTTCTAGGCTGGTCCTTATTTGTGCAGCTTCTTCGTAAGTGGTGTCTTCTGTCATCAATTCTTTGATGGCTTTTTTATAAAGACTATCGATGAATTTATTTTGCAACGTAATGATCTGTGAGAACGTCTGGACTAATATTGGGCTTGCATCCTTGATTTTTTCTGCATCTTTTCTCATTAGCACGCGAATGCGCTTTCCGATTTTGATGGCTGATTCACAATGAACTTTCAGGGTCTCCTCTGTAAATGGCCGACGAGACCATGGGTCGGAGTACACGCCAAAGGCGTCTTTACTCATTTCTTTGAGTGTGGTGCGATCAATGAAGTGGCCGCTTGGGAGCTTGAGTGGCGTTGTCATGACGGTCATTTTTATCTCGCACTGATAGTCTTCAAATTGCGGATGGTCTCCATACTCCACAGTGATAAAATTCCTAAGATTTTGGCAGTCCTGATCTAGGCTCCATTCTTTAAAGTCGATATCCCCTTCTGTTTTTAAAAACCATATAGCTGCTCCTCCTATGGCTCCCGCAACTGCGCATCCCGCTCCAACACTTAGATCCACAATGCTGCTTTTGCGGTCTCTTGTTGTGGGGCTACATCCGCCGTTCATTGCGCTTATGCCGGCATTTCCGGCACCAATTAGAATCAAAGCTCCTGTGGTGCAGGCTACAGTAAGATCGGCGGCTTTTTTATACGGAACCCATCCTGTACCTTCGGTTAGCCACTTTGAATGGCGTAAAATGCGCTTTTTTATGGAGTTGTCTAGGACGAGCGATGCGTTATTAGAGACGGTTTGAATGCGCTGGCGGTCTTGTGGTGGAATTGTTGCTGTTAAATGTCTAAAGACGGCATCCATGTCTTTAATATTCCTTTGGTTATTGGGGATTTTAGTACCTTAAATCCTAGGGCTGATGTGGTAATTATGATAACTCCGGTTGTAAGTAATAACCTCGTGCTTCCTTTAAGGCTTTCTAAGACCTCGTTCCATGATATCGCATCGATGGGAGTTCCTTTTTGATTTATCAGTCTTGGAGGAAAGCAGAAGCCGTTGTCGATGAGCCACTGAACCGTGACTGTTTCTAGCGTTCTCCAGTTTTCTTGTATAATTCCTTCACCATCTCGTATTGACATTGGAATGGTGAACGAATGGTTTGGTAGATCATCTACACGCACCTCTTTTCCTAAAAGACCTGGGTTAACTCCGTAAGCAAGACAGATGGCGTGAAATTCGCTAGAGTTTTTAGGATGACAAGGATCTTCGATTTCGATTTTCTGTACGTGTGCCTTCAATAAGACTTCTTGGTCTGCCGCGGCTAGACTATTAAATCCATTAATCTTTCTTATTTCTTCGTCTAAAGTGAAAGTCTCGTTATGGAGCTCGAAATGACGATATTTGGTATTGAGAAGTCTATGTGGTGGACGATAAGGATAGACTGGTTCGAGAAGTTCCATCTCACATTCTCTGGTTTTCCATGGGGACTCTAGCCCACAAAGAGTTTTGTAACATCATAAAAATTATTTTTATTCACCGAAAAGAAGGCGCCGCTGGTTAGACGGGCCCCAGAATCGCTCTACGCGTGGTAGAGGAAATTATTTTTGGCGCGTTGCAGAAAGATAGTGAAATCCTTCCGGAGGTGAGGGTGGCTGAGAACGAAGGTAGCATCTATCTTGGTGATATTTCTCTTCGAGACGGATTATAGCTGCTTTAAACTCGGCATCTTGGATCGCTAGTTTTGTATGGAAGTCCCCCATTTCTTTGTTAATGGCGGCAATGATGGTGTCATGATGACGATAGTCATTTCTGGACTCTATTCTCATCGATACGATTAAGGATAACAGGATTGCAGCAATAGCTATGTTAGTCCCAACCATTGTCCAAAACTGACCGCGATCTATTCGCTGTGTTTCCATTTCATATCTCCTTTTAGACAAATCACGCCTGGTTTCGTTCTTTAAGCATCTGCATGATAATTTCTTGTGTTTTATCAATGCGTTCTGCGACTTTATCAAATCTTTGCGCGCTCGATTCCATGTGGGCGTCAATTCTATTAGATAAATGAATGTGGAGTGGAACCATTACGCCTAGGGTGGCAATGGCTACTCCCGTAATTTCGATAAACAGATGTCTTCCTTCTTTCATTACGGTCTCCTTTTTCGTGGATCATGCCCCCTTCGCTCAATCTATGGAATACATAAACATTTTTTGACAAAAACGGTCTGATTGTCAAAAATTTACTCTATGTCAACCGCAAATCCTCAGTCTGATCCTCATTTTTACGAAAAATTAGCCGATGAACTCGAAATCTGGGTGAGAACCGAGCAGTTCTTGTTGGCTGATTTCATGTCTATGCGCGGCTATGACCAAAAACAGGTCGAAAGGTGGGCGTCGGAACATGAGCGCGCAGGAAGGGCTTACCAAAATGCTATTAAACACGAAGAGAACTACATAGTGAAAAATGCACTTACGAGGAAATTCGATGGGGGCTTTGCTCGCTTTTATCTTATCAATAGGCACCATTATCGTAATACTGATAATGATGATACGTCGGGCCTTAAAGGACCAATAACGCTTCTGACTCAGCGTCCTGAGCGTAAATCCAAGCGAAAAACCGCATGACGATAATCACCCTCCCGTATGTCCCGCGCGACTACCAGCTGGATTTTGAAGAAGCCATGGAGAACGGGGTTAAACGCGCTCTGTTGGTTTGGCATCGTCGAGCCGGCAAAGATGTGGCTTGTTGGAACTTCCTTATTCGAGAGGCTCTGCAAACGAAAAACTGCGGAGTTTACTACTACCTTCTTCCCACGCAACGTCATGCTCGTAAGGTCATCTGGGACGGCATTGATGAGTCAGGCAAACGATTTTTAGACTTTATTCCAAAGGAGTTGATCGATGGAAAACCTAATCAAATGGAAATGCGCATACGACTTGTTTCGGGATCTATCATTCAGCTTATTGGTACCGATAATTACGATTCTATTACTGGGACAAATCCTCGTGGGTGCGTATTTTCTGAGTACGCTCTTCAAGACCACAAGGCGTGGGAATTAGTAATTAGTCCAATTCTTTTGAAAAATAAGGGCTGGGCAATCTTCAATTCCACTCCTCGAGGAAAAAACCATCTCTATGAGCTTTATGACATGGCCAAGGACAATCCTGAGTGGTTTGTCCAGAAGCTCACTGTCGATGATACTGGTTTGATCACCAAAGAAGAGCTCGATAAAGAGCGCAAAGAGGGTCGATCGGAAGAGCTGATTCAACAAGAATATTACACCTCATTCGAGCGAGGTGTGGAAGGAACTTATTATGGCAGGCTTATTGACGACGCGCGAAGAGATGGACGTATATGTTCTGTGCCTTATGATCCCGCTATCACAGTCGATACTTATTGGGATCTGGGCTTTGGTGATTCAACTGCCATAATCTTTTTGCAAAGAGTTGGCCAAGAGTTACATATAATTGATTATTACGAAGAGCACGGCAAAGGAATTCGCGATTATATCCGTGATCTGAAAGAAAAACCTTATCTTTATGGCAGACATTATGCCCCCCATGATGTTGAGGCTAGCAATCTTTCAACGGGTCGATCGTTAAGACTTTATGCAAAAGATCTCGGGTTAGACTATCAAGTAATTTCTAGAACAGATATAGAATATGGGATCGAACGTGTGCGTGCAACACTGCCGCGCTGTTGGGTAGATGAAGTTAAGTGCAAACAGCTGATTAGGTGTTTGGAGAATTATCGAAAGAAGTTCAACGAAAAGATGAACGTTTATTCGAATATCCCCCTGCATGATTGGTCGTCTCATGGAGCTGATGCGATGAGATATTTGTCGCTTGGTGTCCAGCACTACAACGCGAAGGGTATGAGTGCAGAAGATATTAAGAAAATGCGAGATAAACACTTTGGGACGGGAAATTAATGCCTGACACTGGAACACCCATTCAAGGTGGTGTGCCCGGAACTGATTATTCGGTTCTTAAGCGCATGCAAGATAACTATACGAAGGCGCTCACCATGTGGCAGTCGTGGTGGTATGAAGCTGATACAGACAATCGTTTGACTGCCGGCGATCAGACCTATAATGCTTGGTATCAGTCCTTGGGTCGCGTACGCTCCACGCAGTATGTGGTCATGATCAATAAGGTCAAGCGCGTGGTCAATATGATCACTGGATATCAGCGCAAGAATCGCCTGACTACTACCGTGATTCCGATTGAAAATGCCGCTCAAGAAACTGCCGATCAGCTCAGTGGCGTGATACAATGGTGTCACAATTACGACAATGTCTATCAAACGATTTCAGATGCTTTTGAGGGGGCCGTCATCACGGGTTTGAATCTCCTCCAGGTCCACATGGACTACCGAGAAGATCCGGAAAACGGGGAAATACGATGTACGCGCCTCCCATTTTCTTCCTTCATTATGGACCCGTTCTGGACGCGCCCTGATTTAAGTGACTGCGGATGGGTGTGGGTACGAAAATGGCTCTCTCCTGAGCAGGTGCGCTCTCTCGTTCCTGAAATTGATAATTTGCAAGGATTGAATAGAGACTATGGAAATCGCGATGGCAGATTTGCCTGGATGGCTCAGTCATATTCTTATGCCAACCTTCGTCTCATTCCTTACGATGAATACTGGGAACAAACCTTTAGGGTGGTAAGAAAATTAATCCGTCCGTCTACCGGAGAAATCGTTGAATGGGATGGAAATGATGAACAGTTAGCTCTTTTCCGCATGTTCGATCCTGATTTGAAGGTCATCGAGACGCAAAAGCCTACTGTAATGAGACATATTGTCGTGGCCGACAAATTGATCCATTCTGAGATGGCTCCTTATGGATCAGATAAGCTTCCGTTCGTTCCTATTCAGGCCTATTACGTCCCAGAGCTTGCTAACTGGTCGTTCCGTATTCAGGGGGTCGTACGCAATCTTCGTGACTCTCAAATCGAATTGAATCGTCGTCGAAACAAACTTCTAGACATTCTGGATTCTGTAGCAAACTCAGGCTGGATCGTAAAAGAAGATGCTCTGGTCAATCCTGAAGATGTGTATCTTAACGGCCAAGGACGAGCGCTGTTCACAAAGTCTACCGCTCAACCAGGAGACGTTCAGCCGATCCCCACACCCACGGTTCCTCCTGGTTTATTAGAATTGCAACTTCAGATTGAAAAAGAGATTATGGAGATCGCCGGAGTCAATGAAGAGCTCTTTGGCATGTCCAATGAGAAAGGGACTGCTGGAATTCTTTCGATGCTTCGTCAAGGGGCCGGTCTTGTCACACTGCAGCCGCTCTTCGATCGCTTGGATATGGCTCAAAAAATCCTAGGAAATCTTTATCTCGACCTAATTCAAAATAATTTTGGAGAAGCAAAGATTGAACGTATTCTTGGAAAACAGCCCACCCCAGAATTTTCCAGTGCCCGCTTCCAGAAATATGATTGCCTTATTGAGGAAGGGCTACTTACTTCAGACCAGAAAAAGATGCAGTTTGCCCAGCTCTTGCAGCTGCGTGAACTGGGTATCCAGATTCCTGATTCAGTCCTACTTAAGAGCGCCACCCTACAGAACAAAAATGAATTGCTGGATGCCATTGGACAGCAAGAACAGCAGCAACAACAACAAGCAATGGCCCAAATGCAATCTCAACTTGCCCAGCAAGAGGCTGCTATTTCTCTGCTCAAGAGTCAGGCACAGTATAATCAGTCGGGAGTGGCAGAGCGAGAGTCTAGAGCTGTTGCCAATGTGGGCCTTGCACGCGAACGCATTTCTCAAGGTATCCACGATCGCTCTAAATCGGGACTGGAGACCGTTCAAACATTGGCAGGTCTTGAAGCCCTCGGAAGAGACAATGCCAGAAAAGATATGGGCGTCTTGATGGAGTTGCAAAAACAGCAGGCTCGTCAACAACAAAAAGAGTTAGTCGAAACCAAAGCAGAAGCTAAGGGATCGGCTTATCCTGGGGAGCAGCAACCCCAGTTTGCACAAGCTGCACAAGTAGCCTAACGGAGGAAGTTATGGCAAAACGAAGAGAAGACTATAGAGCACCTCAGATGGGTCCTGCTGATGTGCCGCAATACAGGAATCGTAAAATGGTTCCTGAAAAAGCAAATCCATACGAGTTGTATGAGCCTAGAGAAAGTAGAGAAGGGCCCATGAGTCGTAAGGGAGAAATGGATAGAGGACGAGGCTATGATCAGCCAAGAGACTCTAATTCCAGAGAAAGTGGCGATCAAAGAAACGCTCCTTTCCGTGGAATGTATGGAGATTTTAGTTACATGGGAGGACGAGGCGTGAACGCTTATCCTGCTCAAGAACATTATCCCTATGATCTTACTGGCAACGAGCGTGGTAATGATTATGAAAGACTTTACACGGATTCTTGCGATAGAACCGATAAGAACTTCCACAATAATCCAGGTGGATTTTCGACCGGTCAAGGAGAAGGCTAAGGAGAAGCAAAATGCAGCAGCTCGGTGAAACCAGACAAGAAATGACACGTGGTCTTATGAAGCGAATCGAGAAGATTATCAATAGTCATCAAGATTTTGCTGATAAGTACTACATCTGGGTTCATGCAAAGCCGGATCGTAAAGATCGCACGATCATTCGCGAAAAGATCATGATAACGAAAGTGAAACCCAAGATGATGTTATCGACCATGCTCTTTGGTGTAGATAACCGCGAGGGCAAGCTCACGTTGGAGTGGGCACTAGCTGGTGATTGGCCGACCATGGACACGGGCTCTGTTGGTGAGCCCGTTCCAGAGGTTATTGAGTCTTTCAATGAGTTGCAGCGAAATTCCCCGACCGAAATTTTTTACTAAAAATGACAAGTAAAATATTAAATATTATCATCCAACACAAGTGTCGCCGGCTAGCGGGCGTAAAAATGTTAGGGCGTAACAGGTATTGCCGCCGAATACCACGAGGATGACATGGAAACAGAAGAGAAGGTTGAAGAAGAAAGAGTTGTAGAACAGGTCGAGCAAGAAGCTTCGAATATCGAATCCGCCCCAACTGAAACGCCAGAGCCGCAATCAAATGATACGGATAAAAACTGGGCTCAAGTAAGGCAGACGCTTCAAGAGCAGCAAAATCGTATTCGCGAACTGCAGATGCGATTAGAACAACAAACTGCTCCGAAGGATGAACTTGATGAACTCGGTGATGATGATGTGGTCACTGTCGCTCAAGCTAAGAAATTAGCTGAACGGCAGGCCAGAGAGGCCGCATTGAAGATCGTTAAAGAGCATACAAAAGCATCGCAAGAAAAAGAAGTCATGGCTCGCTTTCCGGACTACAAGGAAGTCATCGAGACCTACTTAAAACCGCAAATCGAAGAAAACCCCGATCTTCTTTCGGCAATTTATGAGACTAAAAACCCTTTTTTAACGGCATATCAAATGGCAAAAGCAAATGCTCCTGACAAACCTGCTAGCAATCCCAAGAAAGCGGAAAAAATCTTGAAGAACATTTCAAGGCCTCTTTCTGCTGCTGCGGCTCCAGGTCTTCAAGGAGAGGCTGCTAACTTTGCTCAAATGAAACCCGATGAGATTTGGAAAATGTCTCAAAATTTTGCCAAAGGACATTAAAATTAGAAGGCTAGCCAATGGCAATTACTACAATTAACACCCTTCCAGCCCCTGTGCAGCAGTGGTTTGATAAGGTCTTGCTCTCAAGACCTATGCCAAACCTGATGTACAAGCGGTTTGGATTAAAGAAAACTCTTCCTTCTCGTGAAGGTAGAACAATTCGTTTCAGACGATATAACAACTTGGCTCCTGCGATTGTTCCTCTGGGCCCTAGCGGAGTAAGTCCCGCTGCTCAGAGTTTAACCGCAGTAGACATTGATGCGACGATCGAATGGTACGGAAGCTATGTATTGATCACCGATCAGGTCACAGCTGTTAACCAGGATCCGGTTCTCAATGAAACCGCATCTTTGCTTGCACAATCAATGCGCGAATCAGAAGATATTTTGACTCGTGACATGCTTGTGGCAACCGCTTCTCAAGTCAATTGCGTCAATGGTGGTGATGGCGATAATCCCACAGAATTGACTAGAATAGACATTGATATCGTTGTTCAGACTCTTTTGAGCAACAATGCTATGTTTATTAGTGACGATATCGAAGGTTCGTTGAAGTTTGGAACAGCTCCAATTCGTGAAGCGTTCTGGATGTTTATGAACTCATCAATCATCGACGACCTTGAGAATGTGACCGGCTTTATTAGCCAGGCACAATATCCTTCTTATCAAAACATCTTGCCCTATGAATGGGGATCTGTTGGAAACGTTCGCGTTCTTCAGTCCTCTTTCGGAGCACAGACTCCTCAAACATCAATGTTGGGTAACACTGTTTACCATAACATGATCGTTGCAAGAGAAGCCTACGGATGTGTTGATTTGACAGAAGCTACTGCAGAATTCATCTACAAGCCACTGGGCTATGGAGATGATCCTCTGAATCAAAGACAAACTGCAGGTTATAAGTTCGCGTATGCGACCCGTATCTTAAATGATACGTGGACTGTTGACCTTGCTTCAACTTCATCTGGAGCATAGGAGGGTGGATTATGGCCGTATCATATGAAAATACTATCATAGGTAAAGTAATATCGACAGGAGCTCCACAGGATCTGCTTCTGCCGTTTATTCCAGATGAATTCGAGACCTGGAACCAAACCAACCAAGGATCTACTGCAACTCCTGGAGTTGTCAAGAAGTCAACTTGGTTTAATGGAATGGCAGCAGATTCTGCTTTTGTTGTACAAAACACAGCAGGAGCTGCTACTGATACAAGTTCCGTGATCACCAGTGGCGGTTTCACAGCTATTGACGGTGGTGCACTAGAACTTGGACCCTCCATTCTTATTACTTCTATTACTCAAGCCAACCCGGCTGTAGTTACTACAGGAACTCCTCATGGTTTAACCACAGGAGACATTGTAGGATTCTACAACGTAACTGGCATGCAACAGATCTCTACATTATTTTTTGTGGTGACTGTAACAGGAGCTTCTACATTTACAATTCAATTGAATACTACCGGCTTTGCGGCTCCTGCAACCGCTGGTTTCATTAGAAAAGTAAACAAGTACTCCAACTGGGTTCCTCCTGCGATTGTAATTACTAACATTACGCAGGCTAATCCTGGCGTTGTGACAACTAGTGTGCCTAATGGGTATGCTACAAACGATATCTATCGTTTGATTTTACCTCAGATAGCGGGTCTGGCTACTGCCGCATGGGGAATGAGTCAGTTAAATGAAGTTCAAGTAACGATTACTGTATTGACACCGACAACATTCTCAGTCGGTATTGATACAACTGCATTCACTGCCTTTAATTTCCCTCCATCTGGAAACGTTCCATTCTCATTCCCAGAGGTTATCCCCGTGGGAGAGTTTGGAGTTGCGTTAACAGATTCTGTCGACAACACTGCTTCTTTCGGCGTCCATTTTGGAAGTGCCGTTGCTGGAGCAACTAACGACGTGATCTGGTATCGAGCAATGAAAGGAGTTTAATTAACTCAAGGGAGGGAGTCTTGAGACTCCTTCCCTAAAATTTAAGGAAATTATGGAAACACAAACAGAAGTGAAACGTGAACGTGGACGCCCCGCAAAGATATCTGTAGAAGAGGTTGCAAAGGTATCAGACGAAGCTAGAGCAGATCATCACAACAAGTGTCCTGACAATCTTAACTGTTTTAAAAAAGAGCATGAGAAGATGGTGACTGGGGTGTTTCGTAACGTTCAGCATCCAGGACAACATGTGCGGTTCACTGTAAGGCTCTATAAAGATCAGCCGGTGAAAACCTATCATTTTCAAGACGGGTTGATGTATACGATCCCTCTTTCTGTAGCTAAGCACATCAATCGTAATTGTCATTATCCTATCTACGATCAGTCTATCATAACGGATGAGACGGGAAGGGCGATGCCGAGGGTAAAGCAGATGATTAACCGCTTTCACTTCTCTTCATCGGAATTGATGTAATATGGCAACACTGGCTGATATTAGACAAAAAGTTCGCAATATCACCGGACGACCGAGTGTGACGCAGCTAGCCGATGCTCAGATCGATTTCTACGTCAATAATTACTACACGCTCAATTTCCCTGATGAGTTTCGTACCCTTGACTTGAAGCAGTATTTCGAGATTGTACTACAATCAAATGTGGATACCTATACTCTGCCTCCACAGACGGGGTCTTTGAATCCTACGGTGCTCTATCCATTAGAGATTGATAAGACCGCTTGGGTAGGAGGTCAGCAGATATCTGTGAGAGAAGACCCCCAATCTTTCTATCAGATTTGGCCAGAAACGACTCAGTCGATTACGTTCACCTTAGGCAATGGAGGGGTGACATATAGCGGAACATTGACTGCTCCTATAGTTCCCGGAACGGTTGTCATTTCAGATGGTGTTCAGTCCGTGACGGACATCAATAAAGACGGAAATCTATATGCATTGAATTCACCTACCCTAATGGGAACCGTTAACTATATCACTGCTTTCGCAACAGTCACTTTTCCAAATCCTGTAGCGACAGGTACCATAATTTTTGGAGAAAACGCTTCATATACGGCTGGATGGCCAACAGATGTGCTGTTCTTCAACCAAACATTTGTTTTTAGACCTGTTCCAAATCAGCCTTATCTATTCCGAGTACAGGTCTATGTGCGACCAACTCAGTTAGTGTCTACTAATCCCCTTGCAATGCCAAATTTCATCGAATGGTGGGAAATGATCGCAATGGGAGCATCGTTAAAGGTATTCGAAGACAATGGTGATATGGATCAGTACCAGAAGTTTTATCCTCTGTATCAAAATTATAAAGATATTGCTCAAAGACGAACTCTTAAGCAAATTGCTGTGGAGCGCGCACAAACCCTTTACGCGGATAACGGAAATTATGCATGGGGACCATGGAGTAACTTTACCACAAGTTAAAAAGAAAAAGAAGAGGGCTAAGAAAAAGCCCACTCGTACATTTGTAAAGCAGATTACAAAAAAGAAAAGATCCTGCTGGTTCGTGCGCTGGATTAACGCTTTTAGGAAATAAAATGACTTATAATCCAAACATCCCTCAGCCCACAGATATCATTGCTCAAAGTCAGCCTCAAATTCTGACTAACTTTACTCAATTAAATGCTCAGTTTGCGATAGACCACGTAGCATATACTGTGGGCGGTGCAACGGCTGGCCATCATCAGGCTGTTCATGTTCTTAATCAGGCATTAGATCCCACTACTGGGGGCACAGAAGGCGCGGTTTACGCAAAGGTACAAGGGGGCAATTCTGAAGCCTTTTATCGTTATCAAAGCAGTGGCCCCATTCAACAGGTTACTAATCGCAGTAGCATTTTCGGAGCGTTTTTTGCTGGAGTCAGGGTCTCTGGTACTTTTGGGGGAACGGCGGTAATAACTGGAACGCCAATTAATGTGGCTTCTATTATGACAGTTGGCGGCGCAACTTCAGCTACTCTAACCGTGAACTTCACTAACAATGCTCCATCTTTGGATTATTTTGTTTTTTATAGCATTATTGGCAATTTCAATGGGACTCCCGTCGGGTGCTCAGCTATTACAAGAAATTTGAATTCCTTTGTTCTGACATTTACCACCAATCTAGGTATTGGCGGTCCTGAAGTTCAGATTGGTGTCTTTCTGGGATTGGGTTAGCGCAATGCCTCTACAACCATTCCTTATAGGTAATCTCAAGGGTGGTTTGTTCACTTACTACAAGCCGTGGCTCCTTCCTAATGACGCATTTCCCATCTTGAGTAATGCCTATTGCTGGAGAGGCAATATCCATAAGCGCCCAGGTGTCGAGATCATGCACGACACCTTTGTCACTGTAACAAGTCTTCCTGCGGGTCCGGTCATGGGTCTGGGCACTCAAACATTATTTGGATTGACCACACAAAATCTTATTGCCTTCAATCTTACACAGGTCTTCAAGTTCAATACAGCAACTTCTGCATTTGACAATATTTCTGGAGCTACTGTCTGGACTGGAAACAATCTGAATTTTTTCTGGACTACAAATTTTGCTAGAGCATTCTGGGCAACCAATGGAAAAGATCCCATAGCCTACTACTTTACGGGCACAACGTGGAACATGATTTCACCTCAGTTAAACGCGGTTCCCACCTTTCTAAATACTGCTCAAATTATTCTACCCTATAAAAATCGTCTTGTGGCCATCAATACACTCGAATCTGGAGTTTCCTATCCTTACAGAGCAAGATGGTCTCAAATCGGCAATCCCTACACTACTGTTGGAACTCCCCCACCTCCGTTTGTAGGCAACGATAATGTATGGAGAGACGATCTGGTTGGATTTGGAGGATTCGTTGATCTTCCTTCCTATGAGCAAATCATTTCTGCCGAATTCAACAAGGACACACTCATTATTTTCTGCCCTACAAGTACCTGGAAGTTGGTTTACACAGGAAATAATCTTCTTCCATTTGTATTCCAACAGATCAATGATAATAAAGGAGCAGAGTGTCAATTTAGTCGTGTATCTTTTGATAAAGGCGTGGTAGCCATTTCTCGATATGGAATTGTGAGTGCCGACCAATCCAATGTGACTCGTATTGACGAGAAGATCATTGATTTTATGGATAATGTGAACTCTTCGACAAGCGGATTGGAACAAATACAGGGCATTCGTGATCAGAATAGACAGTTTGCTTACTGGACCTATCTAGATGGTTCAACTTCTGCAACGTCTCCTAACATGATTCTTTCATACAATTATCAAGAAGATAGTTGGGCAACACACCTACAAGCATTCTCTGTTTTCTCTAAATATAATGCGTGGAAATCGCTTCGATGGGAAGACATGGTTTGGCCCTGGGAACAAGAAAATGACGCTTGGAATTCCGGGGCTGTGGAATTTGGAGACCTTACGATTGTTGCTGGCGATGTGAATGGAAATATTTATACTTATTCGGGATTAGAGTTGACTACAGATTTGGTCCCACCCACAATCGTGGGTGCTCCTGTATCGATTTCCTATGGATTTGATATATGGACAAAACGATTGAATCCCTTCTTAGAACAAGGTAAAGACGCGCGCCTTACTTATGTAGACTTCTATTTAACTTCTACAGCGGAAGGAGCGTTTACCTGCGATCTTTATACGGATGATGATCCCGATACTGCAATTCAAAGTCTGACAGTTTCAACAGCTGTAGCAACGGATCCTTCTTCAGAGGCTGCTTATGTTCGAGTCTACCTTGGTTCTGTAGCTCGTTTCCATCAACTCCATCTTTATCTTACTCCTGGTCAAATTTCCACTCCTGGAATTGGAGATGCTGAATTTGTTTTACAGGCGATGGTTCTTTGGATGGAGCCAATGGGAAGACCAAACCCATGAGTCAGAGTTTCGGACCCGTTAGCACAGAAGGTCCTTATCTCAATCCAGATTTGTATTTTCCTACAGATCAGAGTCAATTCCTTGAGGTTCTTTATAATCGCGATTTTGACGTTGCCAATTTACTCAATATCAAAGAAAACGCTTTATACGATCTCACAGAGATTGTTACGGCACAGCTCTGGTTTACCGCAGGAGAGCCCCAGATAAAGCGTCAAACATTTCGAACGGTAGTGAATTTTGGAGCTCTTCCCAATACAGGACTTAAGGCGATTCCTCACAATATTCCTGGAATCACTGCTTCGTCGCCTTCTACATTTACCTTCACAAAGATTTATGGATGTGCCACTAATCCAATTGCTGGCCCAGATCCTGCAAGATTTGCCATTCCTCTACCCTATGTATCGGTGATTAATCCCCCAATTGAACTTTACGTAACCTCTACGAATGTGGTAGTTGTCACAAATGCTGACTATACCGCCTTTACAACATGCGTAATCGTGGTGGAATATCTGAAAAACTAATAGTATTTATTTTAAAACTAGCGAGGCAAATATATGGCTTTTTTAGATTTCCTAACTGGCAAGCGCGGACGTGTGAAGCAAGTTCCCACGATGAATCCTCAGCAAATGGCATTGCTTAATAAATTAATCGGTGAACAAACTTCCGGTTATCAAGCTCCTCTTCTCCAGCAAGGCCAGAGTTATCTTTCATCTCTTCTAGGAGGTGGTCCCCAAGCATTTCAGGAATATGAAGCTCCAGCATTAAGGCAATTTCACGAGCAGATTCTACCATCCATTGCTGAGAGATATGCCGGAGCTGGAGCATCTTCTAGTTCTGGTTTTCAACAAGCGCTTGGACAAGCAGGAGCGGGTCTTGCTGAGAATCTAGCCGCTCAAAGAGCTGGACTGCGTTCTAATGCCTTCAATCAAGCTTTGGGTCTTGAGCAATTCAATAAAGGCGGAGCGCTTTCTCTTCTTGGAGTACAACCTTTTCAAAACGTCTATCAACAAGGAACTCCTGGACTTTTGAGTCTTTTGGGTGCGGGCATCGGATCTGGCCTTGGATCGGGTTTTGGAAATATTGGCGCTTCTTATCTGGGCAATAGACTGCTTGGTCCTACCTACAACAATTTTGGTGGTAACATAGGTGCTGGCTTACTGGGAGGACGATACTAATGCAAATATTGCCAGCCGATCCAACATTCAATACCCTTTTAGCCCAAATGCTTCCTCAGTCGCTTGCTGGAGGCATCGCTGGGGGTCTACAGCAAGGCTATGAATCTGGCCAAATTCGAAATGTTCTTCAAAACCCACAGCAAGGAGATTTCCAAGATCAACTTGCCCAAATTATTGGATTACCCATTTCTCCAGAACTAAAAAAATTAGGCACTGAAAGATTGCAAACACAATTTGCTGCTAACACGATTGGAGAACAGTTTGGACCAGAAGCAGCGCAACTCTTTCGAAGTCTTCCAGTAGGAGCCCAAACTGAACTCACAAGGACTCTTTTAGATCTTAAGGGAAGAGATATTGAATATAAAGATTTTCTTTCAGGAAATCTACCCAAAGGAGGAGTGTCTCAACGCCAAGCTGTTTCTGAAGGAGAATTTGCATTCCCAGAGATTCCAGCTGAAGAAGGATTAACCCCAAAAGAAAGAGTTAAACATCAATCTGAACTTCGCAAAGAAAATATTCCTCATTTGACTGAGGCTCAAACAAAATCACGTGCGGCTAAGAAAGAGGCCATTGACTTAAATGTTTTGGACCAACTCAATCAATCCGGAAAATTGCCTGAAGATTTAGGACGTGTTCTTATCAATCCACAAACGGGAGAACTATATAAAGTTGCTCAATTGGCGGGATTATCCAGTCCAGAAACACAACAATTTTCTAAAACGCTTGCCAATTTCGTTTCTAAGGCTAAAGAGTCTTTTGGAGCTCGCGTTACTAATTTCGATTTAGAGTCTTTCATGAAACGTCTACCAAGCCTTCTCAACACCAAAGAGGGAAAACGAAGAGTTATTGAGCAATTGAAAGTTATAAATGAACTCGATTCTCTTTATGAAAATTCTTTAAAAAAGACCTTTCAGCACTATGGAGCGGGCAAAATCACCTATGAGCAGGCGGCAAAAATTGCTGAAGATATGATTGCCGATGAAGAAGATGCGTTGGTTGCAAGACTCGATCAGATTTCTAACCCTGTTGAAACCGCACCTAGAGAATTTGAAGAATTGCCCTCACCGGCTCAATATGCAGGGCAAGAGATTGAAGATGACAGAGGTAATGTGTTTCTTTCGAATGGAAGAACCTGGAGAAAGATTCAGTAATGGCGAAGTATCGATTGAGACAACCTAGAGATCCTTCATTAGAACAGAATTCTGAACAGGGTTCTATTAGTCCCTATGAAGTTCCTCAGCAAATGCCCGTCACTCCAGAAACTCCCCAAACAAGGGCGCGTTATCGACTACGTCCTAAACAGCAAGTTGATACTTCATCTGTTTCTGCAAACGCTAAAGAATTTGCTACACATGGACTGAAAGGGGTTGCAAAAGGAGCTTTGGGAACTTATGGAGACATCTTGGATTTGGCGGGTCTTCAGGCAAAAGCAACTCTTCCAGGAGAACAGTTGCAATATGAGCAAGAACATGACATCCTGCAAAAACTCTTACAGGGTGAGACTCCTTCTCTTGGAGAATTAGAAACTCTCTCTCCTCAAGACGTAGCTCCAAGATATTCAAAACTTCCCTCTTCTGCAGATGTGGGAACTTTTTTAGAGTCTTTAGGAGCTCCTGGACAACCGGAAACTGGCGGCGGTAGATATGGTTCTCGCATTGGACAGTTTTTGGGTGCTGGCGTTTCTTTCGGGGCTCCTGCTCCTGTGGCATCTAGTTTAGCCGGAGCGGTTGGTCAAACAGCAGAAGAAGTGGGAGTTCCTCCGTGGGGACAGGCCGCACTAGAAATTGCTACCTTTATTAAGACTGGAAAGCCTGGTAAACCAAAAATCACCTCAAAATCTCCAGAAATCGAACAAGAGTTGAACCGCTTAAGAGAACTTGGCTTCTCAGAACAAGACCTAACTCTGGCTAAAAATGCTCTTAGAGAGACCGGAGTCCTTGAAAAGGTTTCAAAAGCCACTAAGGGATCTAAAGAAAAAATTAATAGCAGTTTGAAAGCTCTCCAAGAAAAACACGGTGAAATCCTGAATAAGGCATTTCCAGGTCTTGAAGGTGGTGTAGAGGCTGTTGAACGCAATGCATCCGAGCTCTATCAAGCAATGGACGAGCTTGCCGCACATACAAACATTCCTAGAGGCAACAAATTCATCCGCGCTGTTTACGATGTTAAAGAGCGCCTTGGAAGAAGTCTGGCTAATACTCCAGAAGAGAAACAAATCATGGAGTTTCTGGATACTGCAGCAGAAGCAGCAAGAAAACCCACTCCAGCGGATTTCTACACGCGTTTTTATCGAGGTCTTAATGGTATTGGAAGATGGACGAATCCTTCTGAAAGAGAAAAAATCTTTGGAGAGATCAAGAATTCCATTAAAGAGACTTTCAGAGAGGCAGGAACAGATGGAAAAGCCCTTGCCAATGAGTTTGAGAAGGCAAATGAGGGCTGGAGACAGTTGCGCCAGGCTGAGGATCTCAGCAAACTTTTTGGCCGAGCCATTACAGATGAAGGGGTCAATTATAAGAAATTGTCGACTATATTCGACAATCCGTCCAATTTTGAAGATATCGTGAAGGGAGTGGGTAAAGAGCAAGCAAATAATCTAAAGCTGATTGCAAAGACGGGAGAGAACCTATCAAATCTTCAAAAGTCCATAGAAGGCGGCACAGTTAAGAAGGTATTTGGAGCCGGTAAGCTTTACGGCCTGGCAAAGGGTATTCTTACCTTCAATCCTTCTCTTTTAAAAGATGTTATAGGAGTAGAACTTGCTGGACGGTTCGCTACCAAGCTTCTTACCGATCCTAATTTTCAGCGCCTTCACATTCGAGCGCTTAAAAAGGCAAATGCCAACAAATGGGGAGCCGTAAAGTCTATTGTGACTCAAATGCAAAAAGAATTAGAGCACGAGCCTAGTCACACCAAAAATACGGAGCAATAACTGCCAGTAAGATTCCCAAGCAGATATGTAACATAAATCCTCCTTGATTAAGCAGATTTCCTATCTTTTAACATTTCGATAATGATCTCATAGCTCTTGTCGATGCGTTGATTCATAGCATTAAATTGATGAGTACATTCCACGATATGACGATCAAGACGTTCTGTTACTGGGTCTAGTTTTTTTAACCAATACCTCACCGAACCTATAACCACTACAATAATGGTTAAAGCTGCGGCTATTGTAGTTATTATTTCTCCCCATCCTGCAAACATATTTATCTCCTATCTCCATTAAGCTGACTTTCTGTCTTTAAGATATTTCTCTTCAAGACGAAGCATTTCAGCTTTGAATCCCGCATCCTGTAAAGCCAACTTAGTCTGAAAATCGCTCATCCCTTTGTTAATGGCCGATATTTCTCCTCTGATCTCATTTATGACTGTGTCTAAATGGCGATAGTCAGTACGTGATTCTTGACGAGACCATAAGAACATACCGAGATTGGTTGCCAGAATCACCAATACTTGTATCCATTCCATTTTAATCTCCTACTTCGTTTCATCAATCATATAACGCCACTTCCAATCTGCCAAGCCATAGAAATTAATTAAAAAGCCCAGAAAGGCCATTTCCTCTCTGGGCTCCTCGGGATCGTTCCCGATGCGTTCTGCTTAGGGACAGAACGGCTCGTTTGGATGCGGTTGACGCTAAATGAAAATTTGACTTTATGCAACTTTTCAAAAATTTCCTTGCAAAGAATTTCTAAAAAATCACCCTTATCGATAGGATGATGTAAAGTAAAAACTTTAACAGGTGGCAGTCTATGTCGGCTCAAAATCCTCTCGCATATATCGGGGTTCCTCAATCCTTGGCTACACAGGCCGAACTAGACGAAGGAAAAGGCTCTTCAAATCAGGGTGTACCAGCAAATGCTGTGGCAACTACTGTTCATGTTGGACTGACTCGTTTGGCAACAGTTGCTGAAACTATAGCTGGTATTTCTCAAACGATTGCGACAACTCCAGCGGGCGTGGCAGCGATTGCTATTGCGGGAGCACCTGATGCTTCTACAACGGTTAAAGGTATTTTAAAGACAGCGACTAATGTCATAGCAGTTGCGGGAGTAGATAGTACGGTAGCTTTAGTTCCTTCTAACCTTGCATCTGTTTTTGCTTCTCCTCCAGCCATTGGAGGAACGGCTCCTAATACAGGCGCCTTTACAACTCTAACCGCAAGTTCTTTCACCCTTTCCAGCCCATTGGCTGTAGCTCAAGGCGGCACAGGAGATACAACATTAACAGCACACGGTGTACTTCTCGGAGAAGGAGCAAGTCCCATTGTCGCTACTTCTGCTGGGGCTTCTAATCAAGTATTTATTGGACAAGGTGCTGCTGATCCCATTTTCAGCAATAATCTTGATCTTCCAGGTAACCTCGATGTTACAGGAACTGTAACATTTGATGGGAACCAAACAGTCGCTGGAACATTCACTTCTACTGGATTAATCACGGGTGATGCTGGGATCACAGTGACTGGAGGAGCTGTTAATCTAGCCACAGACAACGCTACAGACACTGTAACAATTGGTACAGGAACTAGTGGACGCACGATCCATATTGGAGACTCTGCTGCTGCAAATATCGTTGATATCGGTAGTAATAGTGGTGCTTCAGCTCTTAATTTGAAGGCAGGATCTGGTAACTTTACTTTGAATGGTGCTGCAGCAACAACCTACACTATTGGATCTAGCACAACCACGGGAACAATGACTATCGGAGGTGCTTCTCAAACCGGGACAATTGTTTTGGGTCAGTCCGGTTCAACCAATGAAATAGATGTTGGTAATGGAAACGGAGCCACAACAGTGCTTGTTGCTGGAGGAACCGGAGGAAATACGGTTTCTGTAGCCAATGGGGTGAACGGAAGCGCTCAAACGGTAAATATTTCAAATGGAGCCGCGGGAGCCGCGTCTACTGTAAATATTCTTTCCGGAACGGCTACAGCGGGCGCCCAAGCAGTTAACATTGGTAATGGGAACTTTGCAAAGACTGTATCCATTGCTACTGGAACCGCAGGAAACACTGTTAACATTGGAACTGGGGTAAATACTGTTGCTCAGAACGTGAATATTTCTAGTGGCGCTGCAGGAGCTGCATCCACTGTAAGTATTCTTTCTGGAAATGCAAGCGCCGGAACTCAGACTCTGAACTTAGCTACAGGAACGGGCGGTAAGATCGTTCATATTGCAGATGCAGCTGGAAACAACACAGTAACCATAGGATCGGCAAGCGGAACTTCCACTACCAATATTCTTGCAGGATCTGGAAATCTCAATATCACTGCTGCAACTACTGCGATCACTGGCGCTCTGACAATCTCTACTCCATTAGCAGTAGCACAAGGAGGAACAGGAGCTGCGACATTTACAGCTCATGGCATTCTTCTTGGAGAAGGTACTGGAGCAGTTACTCCTACTGCAGCAATGACCAATGGTCAACTTTTGGTGGGATCTACAGGAGCAGACCCTGTACCAGCAACACTTGGAGTATCTAATGGTCTCACAGCGACAACGGGAGCTGGAACATTAGCTGTTCAAATCACTAGCTGGGTTCAAAGTACGTTTACTCCTACTCTTGTTCCAAGTGGAACTGGTTATACCTCTATTACATATACGACTCAAAATGGTAATTACACAAGAATTGGAAATATCGTGTTCTTCAATATTTACGTAGTGATCAATGCGGTTACTGTTGGTATTGCATCTGGGGATTTATTAATTCAAGGGCTTCCAGTAGCCGCTGCAGCGGCTCCAGTAGAAGTTGTTTGTACATGTGCCACAAGTGGAGTTACCTTTCCAGGAAGTACCACAGCTTTAGCAGCAAGAGTAGTTGCAACAGAAAGTCAAGTTCGTCCCTTTGGCATTATTACTAACGGAGCTCGTGTTCCTATAGTCGCCAACGTTGTAGCCAATGGAAACATAATCGAAGTATCCGGACAGTATCAGGTTTAAGGAATAGAAGATGCCCACATCATTAAATCGGCCTATTATAGCAAGAGATGTAAAGAATACTGATGTTCAGAGCTCTTCTTTAGATGCTGCATTTCAAGGAGAATATTCAGGATCCAATCTTATTTTCGCTGGATTAGCGCGTCCTGGCACTGCAACATCTGATCCCAAATGGCAAATTAAAAAACTT
>Ga0209773_10000053_pt1 | contig 30821 bp, 25 predicted proteins | sample BogFormECP14_OM1_FD_188244 | JGI IMG/M metagenome (GOLD analysis project Ga0209773, IMG submission 188244) | Bog forest soil microbial communities from Calvert Island, British Columbia, Canada - ECP14_OM1 (SPAdes) (version 2) | ecosystem: Environmental > Aquatic > Freshwater > Wetlands > Bog ... | reverse complement strand
GCGCTGCGGTTAAATCAACGTCCAAGAAAAACCTTAGGATTTCAAACTCCCGCCAGTAAACTTCAACAAAGTGTTGCATCGACCGGTTGAGCTGGCACGACTAATCAGGAGTTGGCGCACCTATCGACCGCCGCTATATAATTTGCACTAAAAGGCGGTGTCACATGCGACCAGTCAGTCAGCACAATTTCGCTCGCTCAAGAGGTCGAGTCAAACTCTGCATCCTGACCCTCCTTGCGTTTGTAGGCGTTTGCGAACCTTCATGGACTTCATACGCTCAAATCCAGAATGACTCAGGTCCGAAAATCTCGGTGCATCTTTCGTTACCGAATAGAGCGTTCACTGTGGGTGAGCAAATTCGCGCTCAACTCCGAGTCTCGAACAGAGGTGAAGCACCCATTCTTGTAGCGAATAATGTTTACATGGTGAATGGCCAAGCATCGCGACTTGACCTCAAGTTGACAGATGTTTATGGGAATATCTCACCGGGGACATACCAGATTGCTGATTACGCCCCGGTAGTCCAATCCGACGAAAACGCTGCGTCGAAACTCCTTGGTTCTTTCGTTTTGCTTCATCCACATTCGTCTTTGCTATTCGATTTTACAATCGATAAGACCCTATTGGAGTTCTTGGGGAAAGCGGGTAGATATAAGCTTTCGGCAAGTTATGCCTCGAAAGGTATTTCGTATGGTCACGACGGCCTTGGTATCAGCGACGCTCTTCTGAGCGCATTACCCTATCCATCTTGGAGCGGCAGCATTTCGACGAACGAAGTCTTTCTCAACGTTGTGCCCGCAAACAAGTGAAAAGGAGGTGTCCCAAATCACAGTCGGCCCAAAAGAGTAACAATGTTCAATTTTGGACAGTCCAATATTGTCTATGCTTGCTAGGATGATCCCGTTTTGCGAGAGATATTGATGGGCTCAATCGGATTGCCTACAGACGCGAACTCAACGCTCCCGCCTCAGAAGCCGTTTTTCCCTTCTTTTGCTTTGTCCGAGACTACCGCCAAGAGCCTCAGTGCGATCACTGCTGTGGCCCGCTACCCGCGTGGTGCTGTTTTGCATTACGAAGGTCACCAGTGCCGAGGAGTATTTGTCGTGTGTGTCGGTCGCGTAAAACTAAGCACCTCTTCTTCTGACGGGGTAACCATGATTCTCAAATTTGCCGGTCCTGGCGAGCCGATTGGACTCCCAGAGACCATTGCAGGCAAACCTTACGAAGCACGCGCCGAGGTAATTGAGCCAAGCGAGGTTCACTTCATTGAGCGAGCGAATTTCTTGCGCTTTCTCGACCAGAATGGCGATGCGGCAGTGCAGATCTCACGTGAGCTGAGTGCCGTGTGTCATTCCCTGATGGGAAATGTTCGGGAGCTGGCGCTGACACATTCGGCTAGGAAGAGGTTGGCCCGATTCCTTCTGCGGTGGTGTTCAGCCAGCGATTGCCGCGACAGCTATCACTCTGCAAAACTGATGCTGACTCACGAGGAGATTGGTCAGGCAATCGGTAGCTCTCGCGAAACAGTGACTCGGCTGTTGTCCGATTTCAAGAAAAATCGCCTAATCCGCCTCCGGGATTCCTCGCTTCTTATAATTAATGGCCCCGAACTCACAATTCATGCTGCCTAGCTATTCTGCGACGGATTCTCGCTCATGAAGCATGGCGAAACGGGCCAAAAACTTGAGACAAGAAGCATAACTCCTGATTAACGCGGTAACCGAAAACTGACCGACTGCCCAAATTGAGAGAAGTTAAACTTCTCTTGGGCCTCGTTGCTGCCACGCTCGGTATCACGAGCACATTCAATAGCTTAGCCACTTACAACCCGGTCCCTCGCGGTGCTTTCCCGGCTTGGCCCCCCCTGACGTTTCGCCTCGTCCCGTCGTCTATATTCCAGGAGCTAGGAATGGGAACTATGGGACTTGCGCTGCCCTGGGAGACTAGAATCTCTTCCGTGACGCGCGAACGGGAGATGCGAGTGGAACCTTCCGAGGAACTGACAGGCAGCTCCAGCCAGACGGCGGGATCTGCTTCCGCTACGGTTACAACTTCGGAGGACGCCGAACTGGCGGCACGCTGCCGCGCCGGTGACCTGGGCGGCTACGAGCGTCTCTACAAACTGCATGGCGCGCGCATGAAGAACGTGGCGCGCAATCTTCTGGGCAACCCGATTGACGCCGAGGATGCGGTGCAGGAGACGTTTCTGAAAGTGCAGCGGAGCGTTGCCGGTTTTCGAGGGCAATCGAGTTTTGTGACGTGGACGTACCGCATCCTTATTAACACCTGCTACGATGCGCGCCGCAGCCGTATGCGGAAAAAGGAAGTGGCGAACGACGACAGCGAAGAGTCGCCGCGGCCGGAGCCGCGCGCACCCGGCGCACATCCTTCGCTGAAGATGGCGCTGGAACGCGCTCTGGCCGAGTTGACAAAGCATCAGCGCGACGTTTTCTTGCTGTACGAAGTCGAAGGATTTCATCACGCGGAGATTGCTGGGATGCTGGAGATTACGGAGACTGCTTCCAAGAACACTCTTTTTCAGGCGAAGAAGAATCTTCGCCAGGTGCTTGAGCCTCCGCGGAGCAACAGTTCCGCGGGAGCACGGTGAAGGACGATGAACATTACTTGTGAAGATCGCGAAAGAATTTTTGAGGATGGGACTCCCGCGGAATGGGCTGCTCTCGAAGCACACAGCGCGAACTGCGCCGCTTGTGCAGAAGAGCTCCGCGGCTGGAAAGCGCTCAGCGTCTCGGCGCACGAGTTGCGCGACTACTCGGATACCCCCGCGCTTTGGCCACGCATTGAGCGGGCGCTTGTTGCGGAAGCAAATACCAAAAAGCAGCGCGCGGATCGATGGGGATGGCTCTCGTTTGGGATGGGAATTTCGCTCGGTTGGCAAACGGCTGTGGCTGCCGCTCTTGTTGTGGTTTTGACCGTTTCCACCGTTTGGATTTATGTGCATCGCACACCAGCAGGGCCAGCCGGCGACCAGTCTCTGCTGAGGAGTCCGGCTCTCGCCGAGGTCGAACGCACGCAGGCCGCGTATGAGCAGGCGATCGACAAGCTCTCAGCGCAAGCCAAACCACAGCTCGAAAACCCCGCGACTTCTTTGCAGGCGAGCTACCGGGAGAAGCTGCTCGTGCTCGATAGTGCCATCAGCGATCTTCGCGCGCAGGCGGGGATGAACCCGTCTAACGCGCATCTACGCCACCAGTTGCTGGCGATGTATCAAGAGAAGCAGCAAACGCTGGAAGAAATTCTGGAGGAGAAGCGATGAAGTTGTTTTTGTCGAAGAGGAATAGGGAGCGTTTGTGCAGTTCGCGCCTGGCGTGCCTGGTTGCGGCCGGTCTCTTGCTCACCGCACTACCTGCAATCGCAGCCGGAAATTGGCCGCAGGATGAAGTCACTCGCAATTTTGACAAGACTCTGACACTGGGCGCGGGCCAGTCCGTCCGCATCGAGCACAAATTCGGAGAGGTGAAGGTTCACGCCGAACCCGGCCGTGAGGTAAAGATTTCCGCCGTCATCCGGGCGCAGGCCAGTTCGCACGAAGAAGCGGAGTCTTTCGCGCAAAAAATTCAAATCGAAGTGCAGCAGACTGGCGAAAGCATCAGCATCCGCACGATTTATCCGCCGGAAGAAAACCGGTGGTTTCACATCAGCAAGCATTCGTCGTGGTCCGTCAACTACGACATTGCCATGCCTTCGGACGCGCCTTTAAACGTGCGCGACAGTTATGGCAGTGTGGACATCCGAGGCGTTCACGGGGCCGTCGATGTTGAGAATGGCTTCGGCTCGGTCGCTGTGCGGGATGCCGGCCCTGCGCACCTGAACAATTCCTTTGGCAGTGTTGAGCTGGATGGCGCGGCCGGCAATTCTGTCATCAACAACAAAAATAGCTTCGTGCAGGTTTCCGACGTGAAGGGGGCGCTCGAAGTGCAGGACCGTTTCGGCAGCATCACGGCGCGGAACATTCAAGGCGCTGCAACCATCGGCGGCGGCAACGGGGCGGTCAGCCTCACCGATGCAGCTTCCGCGAATATCACGACTTCCTTCGGTAATGTGGACGTTCACAATATCCGCGGCGATTTATCTATCCACGATAACAACGGCAACGTGGACTTCTCCGGCATCGGCGGCTCCGCCGACATCAGCGACAGCTTTGGAAACGTGACGTTCTCTGACGTGAAGGGCCGCGTCAACTGCACGGACAATAATGGGCGCATCAAGGGAAACAATCTGACGGGGAGCTCCGTGACCATCCGCGATTCGTTTGGCAATCTCGAGCTGGAAGATATCAACGGCACTCTCGATGCGGAGACTTCCAACGGGAAAATTACTGCACGCGATATAAAAGGGAGCGTGACGCTCAAGTCTTCCTTCGGAGCCATCGAAGCGTCAAACATTCCCAAGGGCATCCGCGCGATTACTGGAAATGGCGCCATCGAGCTGACGGACATTGGCGCGGACGCTTATGCGAAAACAAGTTTTGGCAGCGTTTCGGCGGAGCGCATCAACGGCAATCTGACCGTCGAAAACAGCAACGGCTCGGTCACAGCGCGGAACGTTAAAGGAGACGCGGGCGTGAATACATCGTTTGCCGGAGTGACGCTGGAGTCCATTGGCGGGCGTATTCGGGTGGACAATCAGAATGGAGGAATTTCCGTTACTGCGCTGCGGCCAGCCAGCGGTTGCCGGGACATTTCTCTCAAGACGTCCTTCTCATCGGTTCATGTTCGGATACCGGACGGTGTGGGATACAACCTCTCGGCGCGGACTTCCTTCGGGCGGGTTTCTTCGGAGCTGCCGGTCACTGCAACAGGGAGCATTGGTGGAGACTCGTTGAATGGGACGATTGGATCAGGCGGCTGCCAGCTCCAGCTGACTAATTCCAACGGAAGCATCGAAATCGCCAAAGCGCCGTGATTCGATGTGCATCAGCGCGCGGCTGCTCGCGCGCGATCCATGGCGAAGGCTCTTTTCAGGACGCGCGTCGCGGTTTCCGTAAGGTGAAAATCGCCAAGCTGATCTTCGCGGGCAAATGCCACGTCGGTCACGTCGCTTCCGGCGATCGCTTCTCCGCTGATGCGCTCGCACAAATAATCGACAATGACAAAATGAAATCGCGGCCGCTTTTGGCCGGCCGGCGGCTCCGAATCGGAACCCTCACCGGAAAATATCCTGTCAAACACTTCGATGAGTTCCAGCACGCGCACATGGAGACCTGTTTCTTCTCGCAGCTCGCGTGCCACGCCGTGTTCCAGCGATTCGCCGAGTTCAAGCGTCCCACCTGGAATGGACCACTCGCCGCGTAGAGGTTCGCTGCCGCGGCGGATCAACAGCGCTCGGCCCAGCTCTATGATCACGCCGCCGACACCCACCACCGGCCGCTCAGGATATTCGCGTGAAGAAGTCACTTTTTGAAGTTGGCCCTCAAGCAGTTTACAATCGGAGCAGCCGCGCCGCCCATTAGGGTTGACTTAGGACCCCGCGGTATATAATACGCCATGGTGGCGGTGGCCCGGTCCGTGGGCACCGCCTTGCGAACATTTCTTCGGAGGATTTAGCCGTGATCCGCTGCCCTGAGTGTTCCACCGAAATCGATGTGGATGAAGACGAAGTCGAAGAAGGCGAAATCCTGAGTTGCCCCGAGTGTGAGTCCGAACTGGAAGTCTCGCAGACTCATCCCGTGCATCTGAACCTCATCTCCGATGACCTCGATGAGGAAGATGACGATGAAGAAGAAGAAGAAGCCGAGAAAGGCGATCTCATCGAGGACGACGATGAGGAAGAGGAAGAAGCAGACGACGAAGAGTAGCTGGCTTCGCGCTGTTCTTTCCCTGGCCCCTTTTCCCCGCGCAGCATCTAACCAAACAGGAGCGGACTCATGAGAAGTCCCGGGTGGAACTTTCTCGCAAAGATTAATGTCGCGAGAATAATGGTCGAGGGAATAGCGGTGGTCTTTATATCTTTTGGTTCGGCTGCCGCCCATGGCCAGGAGCCGCCACCGCCACCTCCTCAAGAAACGGCTCCGCCGCCACCTTCGACGACGGAAAAGACGCAGAAGCAAAAATACAGCCACGGCAATGATTTTCTGATCATCGGGACAGTCTTCGATGTAAAGGGCTATGCCTTTCCAGGGGTAGAGCTCAAGGTTCGCAGGAGCACGGAGAAAAAAGTCCGCTGGGACAGTTACACGAATTCTCGCGGCGAGTTTGCGATCCGCGTGCCACAGGGTTCGGATTACGAACTGATTGTTCGCCACAAGGGAGCGGCGGATCAGACGCGCGAATTGAATGCCAACACAGGCCTGAGCGAAGCACGTATAGTGGTTCGTATGGAAATTGGGAAGGACGAGAAAAAATGAGCGCGTGGATAAGATTTTTCAGCGTGGCGGTGCTCTTAAGTCTGGTGACTGGCGCGGGCGTTGCCCAGGACGCAAAGCGCGAAGCGCAATTACGGACGGTCCACGGCGTGGTGCTGGACAAATCCGAAAACCTGATATCGGAGAGCGTGGTGTTCCTGAAGAACACGCGCACAAACGTGGTGCGCAGCTCCTATACGGACAATACGGGCAAATATCGCTTCAGCGGGCTCGATCCGAACGTGGACTACGAAATCTACGCTGAAAAAGAAGGAGCAAAGTCCGCGACTCACACGGTCTCGAGTTTTGACAGCCGAAAGGACATCGGCCTGAACTTGAAAATCGAAAAAAGGAAAGAGTGATGCTCCCGCAGCAAATGTGCTGGCTCGGTTTCTTCGCGTTCCTGGGATGCTGCGATTCGGTCCAGCATCGCTTCGCGACTTTCTGGGGGGATCGGGTTTTCTTGCCGGCAACTGGAAACCCAGGGCTTTGAATCACACATCTAAGTGTTTGCTGCAGTAAGTGTTCTAATTGCCCGTCCAGGGTGCGGCATTATAAGTACTTTAGAATGAACACTTATGAAAGTGTATCAAAATAGAGGACTTTAACTGCCTTTGGAATGAACACTTATGCAAAACCTAGGGGGAGGGTAGCACATCTACTCTGGGTGGCTCGATCCAACCCTTATTCCAACCTCTCCTGACGTATCGGCGCCAGGACTTGAATTGCTCGTGGGACTATTTCGATTTCGACAGGCGTCGGTCCAAGAATTTCACCGTCCCCATGAAATAGGCAGGGGCGGTCCGCTGTAATTCGCACTTTTTGAGCCCGCATGCGTTTGACGTACCTGGGGTGTAGTTCCCCGGTCCTCGTCAGACGCGGCAAGACTCGCAGAACATCTAAAAATTTAAGGTCCTGCACGAACACGGCATCCAGCCATCCATCGTCTACTTCCGCATCGGGCGCGAGCCGGATCCCTGCCCCGTAGCTTGGAGTGTTCAAAGCGGCCGCCAGTAGAAATTTGCCTTCTATCGATGGCAAGCTGCTCGGCGAAAATTCTGCTCGAACCGCAATCGGACGAAATCCCATAAAAGCGCGCAGCGCGGAGGCGACGTAGCGAGTTCTTCCCGGCAGATGACGGAAAGCGCCGTTTGCGTGGCGCGCCGCTTCCGCATCTATACCCAATCCACCGCCGCCCGCGTAGAGGCGCTCGCGACCGTCTGCCGTTCGTGCGCGCAAAAGATCCACACACCTTGGCTGTCCATGCAAAAGGGCTGTCGCAGCGCGCATCGGATCAACCGGGATTTGGAGTGCAGCAGCAAAATCATTTCCGCCGCCGGCTGGCAGAACTCCCACCACAACGTCGGATCCATAGGCGGCGTTCGCCAGGGACTGAAACGTGCCGTCGCCCCCGAAGGCAAGCAGCAGGCGCGTTCCGTTTTTTATGGCGGCGAGAACGGCGGACTCGAGTTCTTGGGAACTTTCGGTGAAGATAAATTCAGCGGGAATAGATGCCTTCTCGAATACTCTCTGCACTCCAGGGAGGCGATTGCGCACGCGAAGTCCGCCTGCGGCGGAGTTCACAAACACTACCAGCGGTAACAGTGAGGAAATGGGGCAGGCGTGGGCCACTGGGTGGCCATCCTGCACAACCGGTTGGCCGCGTGTCAATCAAAACGCATAAGTGCAACCAGGCTTGCGGCGTCTATTCCTGGCTCTCGGTTGAAGGGGCTGTGGCGGCGGTGGCGACTACCCCAGCCACATTGTTTTCAGAAAGCGTGTGATTGAACGTAGGAAGATCTTGCTCCACAAGCTTTTGGTATTCTGCAACCGCTCCGGCAAGGTCCGATTCCAGCGTCTTGAGCAGATCTAACGATGTATCTGTCGGAGCGAAGTCGGCGCCGCCAAAAACGTCTCCGCCTCCGGTACCCACTTCGGCGTTGAGCCAGATCAGGTTCATGTAAACCTTGTAGGCTTCGACGTAATATTTGTCGTCGCTGTTGACTTGTGCCGGGGTCACTATTTTGAACTCGATGGTTCGCAGTTTCTTATCCATCTCTTCGACAACTTTCAGGAGATCGGTTTTGCGCTTTGTCTGCGGTTCATCCTCGGCGGGCGAGGGTTCTGGGTCGTCGTCGGGGTCGGCGAAAGCCGGCTTTTCCTCTTGTTTTTTCTTTGGCGGACGAAGCATAGTCTCGATCACTTCCAGCTGCTTGCGCATCCACTCAATCTGATTGACGGTATCGGAAGCGCGCGTGATGTCATCGCGGATGCGCAGTTGTGTTTTGACAGAAACCTCGATGTCCCCCAGCGACGTTGGAATGCGAGGATCAGGCAGGACAGCCAGCGGCTGAGTGAAAGTCTGGCCAGCCACAGTCATGCGAACGGAATACTTTCCCGGCGCCACAATCGGGCCGGACTCGGCAGGCCTGATTCCCCAATGAGTGATCGGCCGTGAGTCCGCGTCGCGGAAGCGGGGCTCCTGCCAAATGTGCGGATTTTCCTGAGTCACGGTGCGGAGCGCGACCAAACGGGGCGATTCATAACGCAGATCCCACTTCACCCGGTTGATTCCTGGATGGCCCTTCGTTTTGAGCTTGCGAATCACCTTGCCTTCCGCATCCAGGATTTCTACCTCCAGCGGATCCTTCGGCGCATCCTTCAGCGAAAAATTCAGCATGGCCTGGCCGCCTTGAGTGAATCGGTGCGCCGGACGAGGCTCGAAGAGCCTGTCGGCAGACTCGGCATGGCTCTTAGCAAGTTGTTCGAGGGGCGTAATGTCGTCAAAAATATAGAGTCCGCGCCCGTAGGTGGAAATCACCAGGTCGTGAAAATCTTTTTGCACGACCACCCAAGTCACAGGCGCATGCGGCAGACCATTTTGAAATGCCGTCCAATGTCCTCCGTCATCGAGGGAATAGTAGACGCCGTTTCCAGTCCCGGCGAACAAGAGACCAGCGCAGTTTGGATCTTCAGCGATTGTCCTAACGTAAGCCAGCGGATGTTTTGGCAGATTTCCGGTGACGGGCTTCCAGGTCTTGCCAAAATCTGTGGTCTTGTAAATAAACGGATCGCGGTTATCCATCAGGTGGAAATCGACGGCGATGTAGGCAGTGCCCGCATCAAAAGCGGAGGGCCCGATGCTGGCAACGGTTCCCCAAGGAGGCAAGCCAGAAATATTTTTGGTTACGTTTGTCCAGTTAGCCGCACCGTCTTTCGAATACCAGACCTGCCCATCGTTGGTGCCCGCCCAGATGAGCCCCTTCTGAATTTTGGAGGGAGCGATCGCAAACACAACTTCTCCATAAAATTGTCCGAGGTTGTCTCCTACGATTCCTCCCGAGGGAACGATATGGCTAGGATCCTGAGTCGAAAGATCCGGACTGGTCACGGTCCAACTCTGGCCGCCGTTCGCCGTTTTAAAAATCACCTGGCAGCCGTAATAGACGACATTATGGTCGAAGGGATCAATGGCCAGAGGCGGAGTCCAGTGGCATCGGTACTTTAAATCGTTCGGAGCCGAATCAATGGTATGCAGGTAGGGGCTTATTGAACGCGCCAGCTTTGTTTTTGCGTCCCATCGCGTGACTTCATCGCCATAACACGTGGCCCAAACGATGCTGGGGTCCGTCAGGTCCGGGATCGTGAAGCCCGATTCGCAACCTCCCATGCGGTGATCCCACCCCGTTTCCTGCCCATCGATTGGGAGGCTGGGGCCGCGCATGTTTCCGTCGTCCTGCATGTTGCTGTACACGTAGTACGGCGTCTGGTTGTCGACGTCTACGTGATACATCTGGCCGATCGGCAGTGTGACGCGATGAAAACCCTTGCCGTGAACCGTCGTTATGATCAGCCCCGCATCATCCGTAATCACAAATCGATCGGGATTTGTTGGATCAATCCAAATGTCGTGGGTATCTCCGCCCCACGGAACTTCTTGAAAAGTTAGTCCGCCATCCAGCGAATGATGGAATGAGCTGTTGGCCACAAGAACTTCATTATCGCTGCCTGGTGAGACAGCAATGCGGATGTAGTAGCCCGCGCGCCCGATCAACGCTCTCTGGTAGTTGACGGCCTTCCAGTTTCCTCCGGCATCGTCCGATCGCCATACTGAGCCTTGGTCTTTGGTTTGAATCAGGGCGTATATGCGGTTTGAGTTTGTCGGTGCAACGGCCACATCAATTTTTCCAAGAGGCGAATGCGGCAAGCCGTGTTCTTCAATGCGCGTCCACTTCGTACCACCATCGCGAGAGACGTATACGCCACTGCCCGGCCCGCCGCTGAACTCCGCCCAGGTATGCAATTCCACTTGCCACATTGCGGCGAATAACACGCGCGGATTGTGAGGATCCAGCGAAAGTCCGGAGCAACCGACGTTATCTCCTGCAAAAAGAACACGTTCCCAGTGCTGGCCTCCATCCGCCGTGCGATACACGCCGCGCTCTTGCTGGGGTCCGGTCGCGCGCCCAAGAGCGCACGCAAAAACAATGTCTGGATTTGTTGGGTGAACGATAATCCGGCCGATGCGGCCTGTTTCCTGCAAACCCATGTTGGTCCAGGTCTTACCGGCATCCGTGGACTTGTAAATTCCGTTGCCAATGACGTCGCTATCGCGGATTACCCAAGCTTCGCCTGTGCCTGCCCAGACGACGCTCGGATCCGTTGGCGCAACGGCGAGTGCGCCAATCGCAGCCACAGGTTCCTTGTCGAAGATCGGCACCCAACGATTGCCGCCGTCCGTTGACTTCCAAACACCGCCGGAGGCCGCGCCTGCATAATAAGTGCTCGGATCTCCGGGGATTCCAGCGATAGAGGCGATGCGGTTTCCAACCCTAGGTCCCACGAAGCGAAATCGAAACGCGCCGTCTTCCTCAGGTTCCGGCTGCTGAGCGTGCGCAGCTAAAGCCCAAATGAAAAGGAGCAGTAACGCAAAGAAAACCTTCGCGATTCGGATTATCACCTCAAAACCTCCGACAAGAATGGAATGGAAAATCGATGACTCAAGCGCACAGTGGACCGCACCGGGAGCGCAGAGTATACATTATGCGCCATACCATGCGGCGCAGTTTGTGCCTTCCATTTATTGCCTTTCACAGGGCGCGCCGTGGTTTTATTTAACCGTTTGGTTCAATACAAGCTCCGGCTCCAATGCCGCTCTCCGGGGAGTAAAGTCCCCAAAAAGGGAAAGCGGACAGCTAAACGAGGCTTTATGCTCTAAGATAAATCATGCGAAGGCCGCGCAAAGAGATGCCGTTGTGATCAACGAGAAGAAGTGCCTAAGGCTGCGCACGTTCTGGGCATTTTCCATCAGGGGAATTCGATGAGCAGTCCTTGGTTGCGGCTGTGGAAAATCCCAAGAATGGGAGCTTTCGAGGAAATGAGATTGGTGCCGGCGGAGGGAATCGAACCCACGGCCTAGGGATTATGAGACCCTCGCTCTACCACTGAGCTACGCCGGCAAACGACAATCCTTCATGCTACGGAGTCGGTTGCAAATATGTCAAGCGCTCAGGCCTAAAGCCACTTCCCATAACGGTTTGTTACGGCCTGGACATAACAACTTTCTAACTGTTGGCCAGCTTCGCTAGTTTGTTCCGAAACGGGAGCTGTCCTCAAGTCCCAAGGGGGCTAGTACTACCGTACCGTTGACCCTACACGTCCCAAATCCTACTCTCAGCGAGTCGTGAACCAGCGGCCCAATCTCACCTAGCGAAAGCCGGGCGAAGGGACGGGCCGGGTTAGTGTGTACCGATACGGAACAAGTCCGTAGCGCGAGCTACTTGACATCCCTGTATTAAGGGATAGAGTCTCTCTGGGTGTCTTTCCATACCCGGAGGCTCAAATGTCCAAGAAGCTCGCAGTAGTGTTCCTTGCCATGTTGGTATTGGTAGGGGCCATGGGCCTGAAAACGATCGTTACGGCTCACGGCGACGGCAGCATAATTATGGCAGCAGGATCGGCGCCAGCACCACCGACGCCGTGGAAGGCGGGAAGTGCACCGGCACCACCAACGCCGTGGAAGGCGGGAAGTGCGCCGGCACCACCAACGCCCTGGTGAAAACCGTTCGTTATCCGCAGGGGTTGATGTAGAGCTCTTGCGGGGCGGGGATCAGGGGCGTAGATAGGTTAATTACGTGCTTGGTCCATTTCAGTACTTCATGTGGGTCGTAGGCTTCCTCTGTGAGGTCGCTGTACTGGTGTGTGCGTTCAAGAAGCAGGCCTTTCGCCGTTACCTGCTCCTGAATCTGTATGTCGTAGGCCTGATTGCCTCCGAGTTACTGCGCTACAAAATCCTCAGCGAGTATGGCTTCAGTTCGCAGGAGTATCTGCACGTTTATTACTACTCAGATGCAGTCCTGACGGTCTTCCTGTACTTTGCGCTCAGCACCCTGTACGCTCAAGTTTTCAGTGAAATGAAGGCCGAGCGCTATGTGAAGATGGGGATGGTCCTTCTGCTCGCTGGAACGGCCTTGTTTACCTACGCGGTGGTAGTGCAGTCGTCCGCGAAGTTAGTCACCCATTTCGCAGCTGAACTCTCACAGAACATCTATTTTGTTGGACTTGTTCTAACCTACGTCCTTTGGGGCGCGATCTTAAAACTGCGTGAGACACGTAGCAGGCTTATCCAGCTCGTCCTATCGCTGGGTGTGTACTTTAGTCTCCACGCCGCGAACTACGCAATTCGGAATGTCTATCCTCCGCTGAGTTCTGTGTTCGTCCCGCTCACCCAGGTTTTTGGAACATTCCTGCCTCTGGCATGGGCTTACGCCTTCTGGCATCTGCCTGAAGAAGCCCGGCTTGTACCCTCAAGACTGGCGGTGATCCCGCGATGATGGCCGCAATCATTCTCGTTTGCTCGGTGGTTTTCCTGCTCCAGTTTTTCGTGTCTTATTGCCGCTCGTTAATCGCGGCTTCGATCAAGCAGCCTCTCTCTACAGAGGTCCAGGACGTTACCGGCATCAAGAACTCGGCTACGGGTGAGGATTTTGCACGCGTGGTTCAACTCCTGCAGCTTTGTCCTGACCGACCGGAGGACCGCGGCGGGATTCAGGCCATCGGAACATACTTCAGCCTGTTGGGTTTCCTGCGAGCCACGTTGGCGCGAGTGGTTCCCTCACTGGCCGCTTGGACGGAATCCGAGCGCGGGCAGTGTACCTATTTCGCGGCAGTGGCCCTGGATCGCCGCATTGCGTTCAGCCGGGACATGTTCGCACAGCAGTTAGAATCCTAGAATCACCTTCAAGGCAGCTTCCAAAACCACTACAATCAGTGTCTGATTAGCCACCTAAAAGACTCATTCCGCGATTGACTTCCCCTTGCTCGTGGTAATCTTTCGCTGGTTCCCTCCTCACCGGAGTGGAAGCGTCCGCAGCGCAAAAACGACCGGTGACAAAAACATGTTTGCAGTGCGGCGCCGTACAGCCTTCGAGCGTGCGGGCCTGTAGTTTTTGTGAATCTTCCATCGCGGGTGATCGAACTTACCGAGTGGACAGCTCTCCAACGCGTGCCGGCACAAGTCTCGGCCAGGAAGTCAGTCTCAGCCGTGACGAAGCTGAACGCGGCTCTATCTCGGACGCCGCGTGGCGTGGAGAACTCAACCAACGTCTCCAAGCCTATCGAACTCGCCGGCGTAAGGTTGCGCCGAACCTGGCTCAGCCAACGCTGCCTTTCGAGCATCCGGTAGAACAACCAACTGCTCCGGCACCTGCCGCTGTCGCCGAGGCTCATCTGCCGGCGGCGGATGAAGATTTTTCTTTTACGATTGCGATCGGCCGCAACGCCGCAACACGACAAGAGCCGAGGATGTTCATCGATGTATCTCTTTCTCCCGCGGCTGAACAACCCACGGCACAACAAACAGCGGATGTATGCTCGGAGCAGAATGGCCTGTATCCCGTGGCTTCCATTGAGGAACGCCGGTTAGCTGGATTGATTGACGCCGGCTGCCTGCTTTTCGCTTATGGCGGTTTTTTAGCGCTCTTTGGTTCTCTTGGCGGAGAGTTCACTCTCAGCAAGCTGAGCGCCGCTGTCTGCGTAGTGACCTTCGTTTTCGTGTACTTGCAATATTTCGCTCTCTTCACAGTTTTCGGCGGCACCACTCCCGGCATGATGTTGCGAGGCTTACATGTTGTCAGTTTTACTGGAGAGGTTCCCGAGCCGCGGCAAATGCTCTGGCGCAGCGCAGGTTACATGTTGTCGGCGGGGACCTTCTTCATGGGTTTTCTGTGGGCCATATGGGACGAAGACGCGCTGACCTGGCATGACCGCCTGTCGCGTACTTATCTTTGTCCAGCGCCAACGATTGCCGATTTGGATGCGACGCACGTCGCGCACAGCCGCTGACGGCGCATGACAGTTGGCTGGTGATCCGTGGATGAAAGAGACAGACAGGAATGTCTATCCCACTTCAACTTTGGGTTTTCTTCAGGCCGAGCGGGCGCGTGCGATCCGAAGAATAGCTTTCAGGCTGAGTTCTACATCAGATTCCGTTGTTGCCCAGGAAGAAACGCTGACTCGCATGGCGGGTTTTTCCTGCCAGACGGTTCCACCGCACCAACAGGTGCCGTCTTCTTGAACCGCGCGAATCACTTCTGGAGTGACTTCTGCGCTGCCGAAGGAAACCAAAACCTGGTTAATGACGACGTCGTTCAACACTTCGTAGCCGGCGTTCCGAAACCCTTCGGCGAATCTTTGCGCGTATGCGCAAGTTCGCTCAATCAAGGAACAAAGCCCTTCGCGTCCCAGCGACTTCAGAGCCGCCCAAAGTTCCACTCCTCTCGCTTTTCGTGACGATTCAGGAGTGTGATACATCGGTTCGCGCCGGGCTCCCGCCTCAAGGTAAGCAGCTGTCATGGTCATTGCCGAACGCAGCGCCAGTCCATCTTTCACAACGACGATCCCGCTGTCGTAATTAACGTTCGGCCACTTGTGCGCGTCCGTTGCCCACGAATCCGCTTGTTCGAACCCTTCCGTGAGACGCCGGTACTTGGGCGAGACGCTCGCCCATAAGCCAAACGCTCCATCCACGTGCACCCAGGCGCCTTGTTCGTGCGCCAGGGCGCAGATTTCCGCAGCCGGATCGAATGCTCCCGTGTTCACATTGCCCGCTTGAATGCAGAGGATTGTGCGGTCGTTCAGGGGTGGTAGTTTGTCCGCGCGCATTCGCCCTTGGTCATCCACTTCCACGCGCGCTAACCGTTTTTTGCCAAATCCGGCAAGACCCAATGCCTTGAGAATGGAAGCATGCGCTTCGTCACCGACGACGACCTGGATCGGCGGAGCTCCAAACATTCCTTCGTCTTCGACGTTCCATCCCGCTCGCGCAAGAAGCGCATGGCGTGCCGCCACCAAGGCGGTAAAATTCGCGGTCGTAGCGCAGGTAACGAGTCCGCCTTCACATTCCTTTGGCAGACCCAGAGCTTCGACTACCCAGCGCAGCGCGACCTCTTCGAGTTCCGCCGCGACCGGCGACATCGCTCGTAATGCCGCATTTTGGTCCCAAGCTCCCGCTAGCCAGTTTGCCGCAAGGGACGCGGGCAAGGTTCCACCTTGCACAAAGCCAAAGTACCTTCCCCCTGTGGAGGCAATCGTCGCCGGAGAGCCAAAGGTGTCGAGCATCTCGAGAACCTGCATCGGTTCGCTTGGCACGTTGGGAAACGGTTCTCGGAACATTGCCAGATTTACGATGTCGATCTCGGACGGAGCGACGCGGCGTTCGCCGATGCCTTCCACGTACTTGCGAGCCTTCTCCGAGGCTCGCTGCAGAACGTCGTCTCTGCTGAACCTTTCGTTTGGATTTGCTGGCATGAGTCTGCGCTCCCTTTCGGCTCGTTCGTGCAGGTGCCTGAAGAAATCGAGGTCGATTCAGCACACCAGCATGGGTCTTGTCAGATTAATTTATTAAATAGGGAAGGAAAGAGCCGAATTGTCCGCTACTTCTTTAGTACGGCTTCGTCGGAAGCGACCTTGCCATCACGAATGAAAATAATTCGATGAGCATGCTGAGCGATGTCGTTTTCATGTGTGACAAGAATGATGGTGTTGCCCTGCCGGTAGAGATTCTCGAACAGCGCCATTATTTCTTCGCCAGTCTTCGAGTCCAGATTACCCGTGGGCTCGTCCGCCAGCACGATGGAGGGAGAATTGACGAGCGCTCGTGCAATGGCTACGCGCTGCCTTTGGCCGCCTGAAAGCTCGTTCGGCTTGTGGCTCATCCGGTCCACCAAATCCACGCGTTCCAGCGCCTTTTTTGCTTTTTCGATGCGCTCTTCGGCTGGCGTGCCATTGTAGATCAATGGAAGCTCGACGTTGTGCAGCGCGGTCGCGCGCGGCAGCAAGTTGAACGTCTGGAAGACGAATCCAATTTCCTTGTTCCGGATGTAGGCAAGCTCGTCGTCATCCAGATCGCTGACCAGGCGTCCAGCAAGCCAGTATTTTCCTTCGCTTGGAGAATCCAGGCACCCGATGAGATTCATCAAGGTTGATTTCCCGGAGCCGGAGGGCCCCATGATGGCCACGTATTCGCCCTTACGAATTTGGAGGTCCACGCCGCTCAGGGCATGCACCTTTTCCGATCCCATTTCGTAGACTTTCGTCAGGGCTTCGGTTTTGATCACGATACCGGAGCTGACCAAATCCTCACGGTACGAATCTGTCGTGGCCGTCTCAACGGGCATTCCAATCTCCCTCGATACCTGCGTTTCGCTAGCTCTGCTGGTCGTCCTGTTTCTTCGGAGCGGAGTTGTCCACCTTGACGCTCGCTTCCGGCTTCAACGTTCTCAGAGCTTTGTAGCTACCCACAACGATCTCGTCGCCGATGTGGAGCCCTTTGGTTACTTCGATGTCGGTAACGCCCGTGATGCCGGTTTCGACAGGGACGAAGATTGCCTTCTTTCCGTTGACGATAAAGACGCCTTGTACTTCATCCTTCTTGGGATCTCCAGCGGCGGCCGGCGGAGGCGCCGCGAGCGTAACTCCGGAACCGCCTTGGCCTTTCGCGTTCTTGGCAGCTTCCTCGAGATCTTTGCGAGTGCGCACCGCCAGCGCCTGAATGGGAATCGCGATTACGCTTTTCTTCTCCGCGGTTTTGATCTTGGCAGTCGTTGAAAGGCCGGGCCGCAAATTGTCCGGTGGATTATCTAGACGAACGACTACCTTGAAGTCCTTTGCTTCCTGCGTGCTCGTCGTGGATTGCGTCGTGGCTAAGCCAGTGCTGCGCACGGTGGCCTGCGAGCCGATGTCCGTTACCTTCCCTTTGAAGACTTTGCCTGGCACGGCGTCGATGGTGACATCCGCATCCTGCCCTAACCTTATGTTCACAATGTCCGTCTCGTCCACTTTGACTTCCGCGGTCACCACGGACATATCCGACAGCGTCATCAAAAAACTGCCGTTGGAATTCTGAATGCCTGGCACCACGTAGTCGCCTACGCGCTCCGGGAGGTAGCTCACGATCCCATTGATTGGCGATGTGTAGGTCGTTTTCGACAAAACGTCGCTGGTGTGCTTCAGCATCGCTTCATTCTGATGCACCTGCGACCTGGACTGATCGAGTTGCGCCTTCAAAGAAACGACGCGCTGGCGAGCGGATTCTACTGCCGAGACCGCGCCGTCATAGGTCGTCTTCCGTTGGTCAAAATCCTGCTTGGGGATCAACCCATCCTTGAGGAGACCTTGTCCGCGCTCAAAATCGAGCCTGGCCTTTTCCAGATTAGCTTGCTGAGTGGCCACGTCCGCCTGAGCTGCTCTATAGCTCGCCTCGGCTGCATTGACCCCATCTTCCGCGGTATGTATAGCCGCCGATTGCGCTTGCACATCGGCGCTAGCCTGCACGTTATCCTGGAGGAGCAACCGGTCGCCCTTCTTGATGTGGTCGCCTTCCTTTACCAGGATTTCGGTGATTCGGCCGAATCCCTGGGCCGTCAAGTTCGTGAACGTGGTGGGCCTAACCTCGCCTGAGGCAGTCACGAGCGAAACGAGGTCGTCCTGGGCCGCAACTTTCGCCGTCTGAACCGTCACCACACCCTTATTCGCCTGGTTGACGCTGAATACTACAATTCCGATCAGCACCACCACGACGACGAGTCCGATAACTACTTTTTTCCACGTCTTCATGCTATTCCTCTTTAACCCACCGGGGATACGTCACTCGCAGCTTGCCCTGCCGCAGAGAACGCTAGCGGGGACAATATTAGAATGCCTTCTAGCCCGTCCTGCTACTACATACGCCCACAGGGGTCGAAATGTTTCGCGAGAGGATACGGCGCACTTCGCGGTTTGGGCTTGGTACCGGGGTATTCGGGTCTCGACCGCCGGGGCAATTGATGCCGCCTCTGGCAGCGGGGTGCGAATCTCCCCTATATTCTAGATTCAAAACGACCTAAAAGAAAGATTTCCTTGCGCCGCCTTTGGTCCACCCGCGCTCCGACCGGCCTACCATTTAAGACGTGCTACCGGTCCGATTGTTACGCGCAAGCGCCCTGATTCCGTGTATTTTTGCCGGATGGGCTCGATGGTTTTGATGCTATACTTTGGCATCCGTTGGTAGTTCGCCTTTGGTATGGTGAGGGCTGAATCTTATCCACGGAGCCGCGGAGAGGTGGCAGAGCGGCTGAATGCGGCGGTTTGCTAAACCGTTGTAGGGGCCAAAACTCCTACCGGGGGTTCGAATCCCCCCCTCTCCGCCAGACGTTTATTTTCAGTGGGTTGGACTCCTTCCTAAAGCATTTCCTAAGAATTCCTCAAAACCCAGGGTTGAGAAGAAGAGGGATTCTCATGGCCGGCACGACACGCAGCGAGAATCTCCTGGCGAACCTCGTTTTCCAGAGTCGGATTTGCGATCTCGACTGGTGCGGGGTTGGATTTTTCGAGACGCGCTGGCTCGAAGATGGCTATCCGTGGAAATAATTACGCTGCGGGCAGCGTTGCTCTTGCTGACGTGGCGGAAATGCAGGCGGTCCTAGGCTGTTACGCTTCACTCATGGGCCGCGAACGGAGCGCGCGGCGACTCATGCCCTGATTGCATTGCAGAGTGCCCAGGAATTAAACGCACTTATTGAGCCACATGGTTAATTTTCTGCTTCGATCCGACAAAACCAGAAGCATCCTTACCCGAGGGTCAAGCATGCCGTGCGATTGTTCCAAGTCTGCTCGGCTGGCCGCCTGCTCCAAATGTGAGAACGACTCCTCCAGATCCCCTCTTTGCACTGACGATTTACCTTCCATGCGATCCGCTATAGCCTCTAGCTCTTTGGCCGATTGGTTATCGACCTCCTGCTGCGCTGCCAAAACTTCCGTTGGTAATTTGAAGTTTGGCAGTTGAAGGCGGTATTTCAAAAGCGCGATTCGTGTCAGGAGAAGCGTTCGCAGTTGCGGCTGCCATTCTTGAATGCGCTTGCGCCACGCGAGGTCTTTCTGCCGGGACGGCCCGAATTCCAATAGCGAGGCATCGGCCATAGCCCGCACGCCATCGAAGCTTTCGCTGAGGGTATCGCGAAGGGAAAGAGACCGCGTCACGGCCGCTCGTCGGTCGCTCGAAACCGGTTCTCTTGCTAACTGCGCGAGCAATCGAAGATTAAGAACAAAGCCCCTTTTCATCTCAACCGCGGCGGGAGCGCGCCAAAGCTGATCGAATACAAGCCACATGATGAACAACCCCAGCAAGACGCCGACCACCCGGTCCCTTGCGACCGCGAGCGATGTCTGTATCGCGAACTCCTGCAGGTGGATGAGATAGAACGAAATAGCTATCTGCACACCTAAGAACGACAGACGCGGACTGCAGGTTGCGAACCAGGAAGCCAGCCCCGTCACGGCAATAAATAGAATCGTAAAGCCGAAAATCGAATCAAGATACGGCAGAACGAAGATTTGCGCACCCATGCCTAAAACAAAGCCACCAATTAAGAAGCCCGAAAGGCGAAGCACTTGTTTCTGCCGAGAGGAACCGATCGTGGAAAGCGCGGTGAAGAAACACGTGAGGACCGACGCGGTGGCCAAGCCCTGCCAGTCGAGGGAATTGTAAATGACGTAACACGTACCGGCCGCAAGGCATCCTTTCAAGGCGAACTTGGCGTGTCGAGTGCTAACGAACGCGTCCGCGCTCAGGAGTTTCCACTTGGGCATCTCGTCCACGGTCGGCATGTAGTCACTCATGGATTGAGAGTCGGCAAACGCCTGAGGAATTAGCGAAACGATGCTTTCCATTTGCTGCAGGAAAGGAACATCACCCGAGGTTTCGTCGTTGATACTGAAGGAAATCGGATCCGGAATTCGTCGATTCAGCAGATCCACGCGAAGGTGTGCGACGTTTTGCGCCAGGTCTCGAGCTCGCTTCCGGCCACCACTGGATAGCGGACCTGCGATGTCCACCGGTGTTGCGGCAATGTCTACGAGCCTCCCTACGGTCGTTACAACAGCGTTCATCTGCGCCTTGTACTGCTGCGAATTATCAGAGCGACGCAGTAGGCGCCGCGATAAAGACGTGCCACGCATGGCGAGCCGGGCGAGTTTCTTCTCGCTCGCAGTGTCGATCACGCCTTCTGTTGCAAGTTGCATTAGCATTTCTTCGACGGCTGTCAGGCCCTCCGCTACGGGCAAAATGACGTTATCTCCGGGTCTAGCGCGCGAAACAAGCAACTCCACGGCCAGGGTAACCACGATTCCTACTGTGGCTGACAGACAGACCCACAGCGTAGATTCCACATTCGTTCCGACGGAGACGTAGCGATCCCACACGGGAACCGTCACGCCGATCACGAAGGCGAACATCGTGGCCGCAATGTAGTCGGTCATCGCGCTCATCGCAAAAAAACCTACGAAGAACGAACCTATGACCCACAAAAAGTGGAAGCCTGGATAACCGCTGAAGGCGTACGCCGAGACCAAAACGTAGATTGTGCCGACCGCAGTACTAATCAAGATCAAGGCTGAGGACCGCAGTGTAGTTCGTGGGCTCTCGCGCGAGATGATAAGGGCACAAAGCGCGCCCGCGAACGCATAGGGTATACGGAAGGTCTCGCAGATAATCATGACGATCGTCGCGGCGATCACCATGCGCGCAACCACTTCAATACGGCGGGGATAGGGAGATAATTCCTCTTGAAGAAATTCGCGAATCCAGTTCGGGGCAGAAGCTGAATCTCGCAGAGTCGGCGCTACAGTGGCCATCTTCAATTCCCACGGATGGTAACGACCGCTGATTCGCCCACCCGAAACAGCTCCGGAGAGGGATTCTGTACGCGGACGCGGACTGGATATCGCGACGCCAGGTGTACCCAGTTGAGCGTTCGCTGCAGATCGGGGAGCCCCGAATCCAACTTGCCAATAACGTCGGGATCCGGAGTGACCCCGAAGCCTATGCTATCCACTACGCCGACAAAACGCACGCTGGGTTTCGACAACACATAAACGTCCGCGTGCATTCCGGGGGAGATATGCTGAAGCTGGCCTTCACGGAAGTTGCCGATGGCCCACCAGGTCCGCGCGTCGATCAGAGTGAACACCTGCAGGCCCACATGCGCATACGCGCCTTCGGAAATATTCAGGTTGGTCACTAGAGCATCGAAGGGCGCATAGACGCGGCAATTGCCGAGGTTATAGCGCGCATCCTTGACGGCTGCTTGTCTTGCGCCGCGCTGACTCACCAGCGGTTCCAGAGTCGTGACGGCATGCTGCGCCTGCTGGTGTTGGGCCGTACTCTGGTCAAGGCCGGCTCCAGATCGTTCCGATTGCGCCAACGCCGCTCTCAGCGCAGCTTGCGAGAGAAGCGATTGGGACTGAGCTTGTTTCAGAGCCTCTGACTCAGCGATTTCCAGAGTTCTTGCCCGATCCACCTGGTCCACGGTGACAAACTGTTTTACGAGGAGCGGCTCGAGGCGGTGCAAATTGTTATTCGCGTAGGTCCATTCGGCCTTGGCCCGCTCCACACCTTGTTCCGTGTTGGCGACATCGGCTCGCGCCTGCTCGACGGCTGCCGTGGACCTGGCGACCTCCGCCTGGGAGCTGTGGATACCTGCCTGTGACACAGAAACCGCGCTGACAAGAGCGGCAATTCTGCGCGTCTCGTCCGCAATTTGCCCCTCGAGAGCCGCCTGCTCGGAAATGGCGGTCTCTAATTTGTACTCGTAGGGACGTTCGTCGATTTCATACAGCAATTCACCCTTCTTCACGAACTGGTTGTCCTGGACATTCAGATGCAGGATCGGACCCTCGACCTGCGGGGCGATCCCAATGAAGTTAGCGAACACTTCGGCATCATCCGTTCGCGGATAGTGATTGACGTGGTAGAGCACCACGAGACCTACAAGAATCGTGACGGCAACGATTCCGGCAGTCACCCAATGGCTGAGCTGCCTGTCGGTTGCCACATTCGTTTCGATTTCCATGACCTCGACTCCTAATGAAAAAAGATGGCCCACAGCGCGAGAGTGAAGAACAAGGCAAGACTCGGATAGACCAGCACTGGGAACGCAAGCTTCCTATGTAGCCGCGACAGTACTTGTTGCGTGGCGGCGGTGAGCAAAATTCCCGGCACTAGGCAGATCAGCCATGCGGGGAAGAAAGATCCCAGAATGTCCAGGGAAGGTGCTCGCGAGCAACCCGCCAGTAAACAGGAAGCGAGAAGCAGCAAGCATCCACGGGCGACGAATTGGCTAGCTCTGGTAGTCATTATTCTCAGGGCACCGTAGCCGTTGGCTGAACCGCATCCCCTGTTCGGAACGCCAGGTCCACGAAAGCCGCAAGTACTTGTGTTCGCGCAAAGACGTCCGCCGAGCGAGCTTGTGCGAGCGTGTGCTGCGCTGCCGTAACATCCAGAAAATTGCGTAGACCATAGTTGTAGGACTCAAGCGCGGCATCGTACGATTTGCTGCTGGCCTCTAACAGCGACTCGGCCGCCTTGTGTTGCCGAAACGCGGTGTTCAAATTAGAGTAAGCAGCCCAAACCTGATCGGCGATTTGATCGCGTGCCGTGTTGACTTGCGCTTGCGCCGCGCGTTCGTTGGCCTGTGCTTGTGCAAGACTGTTTCGCCGCGCGCCGCCGTCGAACACCGTCCAATTCAGGCTCAATGCGAGCTCGCCGCCCAGGCCCGCCGTGTGTCCCCAGGGAAACGTTTGTTGCAGCCCATACAACGATTGCCCGGCTGGCCGGGCACTGACATTCATTACGGGATAGAAGACGGAGCGCGCTTCTTTGACGCGGGCATTCGCGGAACGAATCTGGGCCACCTGCTGCATGAGGTCGGGGCGCTGTGTCAGCGCGCGATCGATCACCGCTTCCACGGAGTCTGCGATGGCGTCGGGAATCGGCAGGTCTTTGAGGGGTTGCACAAGAATCGCAATCGTCGGTGATGTCCCCAGGGAGGTCGCCAAGTCGCCTTGCGCAATCTGCTCCGCGCCAAGCACTGCCTGGAGTTCGTATTCCGCCTCTGCTGTTGCGCTTCGCGCTTCCAGGACGTCCGGTAGAGTTGCCAAACCATTGTTCAGGCGTTCTTCCGCGGCTTGTTGTACCGCCTGCGCATTGGCGAGACTTGCGCGAACCGCGTCCTCCTGGCCTGATGCGTTCAGAAGTTGATAGTAGGCGCGCTCGACCTGATAGATGATTTGGCGATGTATGTCATTGAAAGCAAAGTTGGCAGCCAGAACCTCCGCTTTCGCGGCATCGATTCGGCCGCTCCGGCCGCCAAAATCGAAGACGGTATAGTTCAGCTCCAGCGCCGCCTCGAAATCCTGTTTCGTTTGCCGGTAATACCGGGTTGCAAGGTAAACGTCCTCGCGCTGGGTGCGTGATAGCGCCGCAGCCGTCAGAATCGGGTAGAGCTCGCTGCGGGCGATTCCGAGGACCGCCGCTTGTGCGCGCGCGCGTTCCCAGGCCACACGAGTCTCCGGATTGTGCGATTCCGCCATATCCACCAGTTCTGCCAAAGTGTAAGTCTTGGCCGGATCCATACTGAATCGTGAATCGCGAAAATCCTTCGCATCCGTTTTGATCTTTTCTTCTGCGATTGCGTGCCACGGCTGACTAGAGGAGCCGGGTGCTGTCTGTCCAGAAACTCGGCCGGCACCACACAAAAAGGCGAACAAGCCCACACCCCCACTCAAAATCCTCACCACGCTATGTCGGAATAGCTTCAAATCCGTTTCACCCGTGAGTTCATCCGTGAGAATCAGGCTGTTTCGATTGCGTTGCTCGCGCGGCAGCAATCACATCAGAAGCGGACAAGCAGAGCAATTGGACGATAGTATTGGTATACCTTGGGCACAGGTGGTGATGTTCACCAGGCTTCCGGTTGCCGCTGGCATTCAGAGCGGTGGGTCAGGACCCTACTTGTCCGACGTAATATCCCAGCCTGTTCTCTACATCTCCGGGCTTATGAAAGCCGCGGTCCATCAACCTCTTAATACGCTCCTGAGACGCCGTGCGTCCCAGCGAATTGAGAAAAGCGCCCCATTCAGGTGCTATCTCTGAATCTGGCGGCAGACTTGCAACATTCACCAGGCGTTTTGTATCCGCAATCGCCTGCTTGTCGAACGACGCTATGCGCTTCGCAAGCTTATCGACGAAATTGTCCAATTCCGAATCCGGGAGGGAGCGATTTACGTAACCATACAACTCGGCAAGTTCGCCGTCGACATCATCGGCTCCCAACAAGACTTCCAGGGCTCTTCCACGACCGATCAAACGTGGTAGCCGGGCCATAGGCCCGCCTCCGGGAACCAGACCTGCGCCAACCTCCCACTGGGAGAGAATCGCTTTTTCCCGGCTTGCAAAACGCATATCACTTGCGAGCGCAAGTTCGCTGCCGACGCCCGTTGCGCGTCCGCGTATCAATGAAATAGAAACGACGTCTGCCCGGCTCAGGCGGACAAACATGTCGGGAAGAGGCTGGAGGCCTGTTGGCCCAGTGGGAAATTTTGTCGAATCTTCCAGCTTCGCCAAAAAATCATAGTGAGTAAGGAAAAATCCCTCCACAGCGCTGTCAAACACCACGACCTTGACGCGGTCATCGGTTTCGATCGCTGACACGACTTGTTCCAAATGCGGGATATTCGCCGGGCCAAATATGTTTAGAGGTGGCATATCAAATGTCACTCTCCAATAAGCATTTGAATGCCGAACTAGATGAATGTTCCCGTTATCGCGTGTCTCGCTCATGTGCTCTCCTCCTGATCCTTTTATCTCTCCCAGGGCGGGATCCAGAGTTTGAATCCGGAAACGGAATGAGAGCTGAAGCATCGAGGCGACGCAATCAGACGAAGGTATCGGACCAAAGGGAAGTGCGCAAATCCGTGCGTCCAGACTGATACGAAAGTATCCCCGACACCATCGTTCAATTGTTTTGCCTCCGCGCTCCTGTCTTAATCGCGAATGTGAATTACGTGGATGACGCTTTACCACGCAATTACAACGCGGACGAAGTGAGATGCCTTGGAAAGATTGTTTTGAGGCAAGGGAGAAACCAATCATGGAAATCGAACAGACCACGATGTTGGATCCTCACCAGAAATGCACGTACAGCGGCGCTGCTAGCTCTTGGCCTGCCGGCGAGCGATCGCTCGTAGCACAAGCAAAATCCGGCCACTCTAACGCTTTCGAGGAGCTCTATGAATCTCATCAACTGAGCACCTATCGCGCTGCGTTCCGGATACTTCGCGATCACCAGGATGCGGAAGACGCGGTCCAGAAGTCGTTTCAGCGCGCTTTCACAAACCTCGGCAGGTTCCGCGAGGAGTCGACGTTTTCAACCTGGGTGACCCGCATCGCTATCAATGAGGCCCTGATGATGCTCCGTCGGAGGCGCCCGACGACTTCCATCTCCGAAACCACCCGCGACGACGCATCGTCGGCTCTGGGCTTCGATCCCGCCGATGAGCGGCCAACGCCAGAGCAAGCCGCGCTCGAAAGCGAGCGTCGCGCCGCCGTAATCAAAGCGATTTCATGTCTCCGCGAAGGCCTCCGTACCGTGATTCTTCTTCGCGAATTTCAGGGGCTTACGAGCGCGGAAACCGCTCGGCAACTCGGTCTCAGCGTCTCCGCCGTCAAGGCCCGCGTGTTTCATGCGAGACGCTGCCTGCGGCGCCTGTTGGAAAGAAAATATATGAAAAATCACTATAACCATTTGTCCGGAATGCGGAATCGAATGCTGGGGTAGAAGTCATGAGAACGAAACACGCATCTCCTCGCAATCTTTTTGCAATCCGTGCGTCGGTCAGGGGCACACGAAATATCATTTACCTGGCATTGCTCGTACTACTTTTGTGTTCGGCGAGCGGGGCTCTCGCGCAAAGTCAAGTCAGTCTGTCTGCGAGTGACGAAGATTCTGCGGCGCGCCCGAGCAGGTCGTACTTGTTCGGGGATTGGGGCGGAGAAAGAAGCGCGCTCGCCTCCCGCGGCGTTGTCTTTGACTTCTTCTATGTCGCCGACCTTCAGGCCAATCCTATAGGCGGTACTGAGCAAAGCCAGGCAGGATGGGGCCGAATTCGCGGCTCTGTCGATATTGACTTCGGGAAACTGAACGAATGGGATGGTTTCACATTCCATGCGACGGGGCTCTGGCAGTTCGGCGGCAATCTCGGCGCGGACATTGGCGTGCTCGCAAACCCGAGCGGCCTCGTTAGCGCTCATACCACGCGACTCGATTCCTGGTGGCTCCAACAGGCGCTTTTCCATCATCGTCTATTGATTCGTGCGGGCCAATTTGCAGGACTCGATTTCTACGGGAACCAGGAATACGGCGCTTCCTACCTGATCGAACCGTTCGACTACGCCTTCGGCAACCTTTTCTCCACCACCTACGAATCATTTAACCCCGCAGGTACGCCCGCGGCCCAAGTCCAGTTCTTTCTCTGGCGAACTCTGTACATTAAAACGGCTGTTCTCTCCGGCAACCGCAACCCGTACGAACAAGATCCCACGGGCTTCCACTTCGCGATCCGGGATTCGCCCGTGTTTGCCTCGGAAATCGGTTTCACGCGCGACAAGCAAAACGAACCCCAGGTGCGTCGAAAAACTTATCCGGGCACCTACAAGTTCGGCTCGACGTATAATGCCGGCAAGTTTACAAACGCCGCCGGAGTTCAAAGCAGCGGCAACTACCTGATCTACGCAAGCGCGAATCAAGCGTTGTACCGCTCCGAGGCGGGATCGAACAGCGGTCTCGATGCCACGGTTGGTTTCGACTGGAGCCCCGGAGACCTCAACCGGGAAAACAGTCAGACCACCGCGGGGTTCCGCTACAACGGACCGATACCAAGCCGGCCGCAGGATGGAGTTGCGTTTGCTTTCGTGTACACCAAGATCGGCGATCCATTCGACGCCATTGGAATACCCACGGGCTCGCCTCTTCTTGGATCGGAAAAGGCTTTTGAGGCAAACTATGCGCTTCAAGTGAAACCTTACTTCCTCATCCAACCAGTTTTTCAGTATTACGTCGACGTTGGCGCAGATTCGCGCATACCCAACGCGGCGGTATTCGGATTCCGCACAAAAATAACATTTTGAAGAAGGGGCGGGTGAATTTATGAAATCGCGGAACCAACAACTCCAGGATATCGCGGGCAAATCGTTTGATGTTTGCGTGATCGGCGGCGGAGCGACTGGCGCGGGGTGTGCCCTTGACGCCCAGTTGCGCGGACTTCGCACGGTTATGCTCGATGCCGGCGATTTCGCCGGAGCGACTTCGAGCGCAGCCACCAAAATTATTCACGGCGGCGTACGCTATTTGGAAGAAGCTATCAAGGACGTTGATCCCAAGCAATATCAAGTTGTCGTGCGCGCCCTTCACGAGCGGGTTCGCATGCTGAACAACGCGCCGTATCTCACCCGGCAACTGGAGTTTGTGGTCCCCAGCTACCATTGGCTAAACGCTGCCTACCTGGATATCGGCCTCAAAATCTACGATTGGCTCGCCGGTTCCGCGCGCATCTCTCCCAGCAAGTACGTTTCGCGTGAAGAAACGCTGGAGCGCATGCCGAATTTGAAGAAGGAAGGGTTAATCGGTTCGGTGCAATATGCGGACGGCCAGTTTGACGACTCGAGATACTGCCTTGCGCTGGTCCAAACTTTTTCCGGGGCCGGAGGCAGCGCTCTCAATTACGCGCGCGTGACGGAATTTGGCCGGGATTCGGCCGGCCGTCTTTCCAGCGTCAAGGTAACGGACAATCGCGCCGGCAAGCAATTCGCCGTGAATGCCAAAGTCTTCATTAATGCTACTGGCCCTTTCACGGACGCCGTTCGCACCATGGCCACACCCACAGTGCACAAGCGCATGCGTCTCAGCAAGGGAGCCCACATCCTCTTTCCGCTCGAGCTCTTTCCCTCACAGGACGCGATGTTAATTCCCAAGACGGACGACGGCCGTGTCCTTTTCGTAGTTCCCTGGCTTGGGCGGCTTCTTGTCGGCACCACGGAGCAGGAAGTTTCGCCCGACGACGAGTTTTATGTGAGCCGGGAAGACGTCGCCTTCATGCTTGGCCAGTTGAACAAATATCTCGAACATCCGGTGACGGCTTCACAAATCGTCAGTGGCTTCGCCGGGGCGCGCCCTCTGGTCAGCGCCGGAGAAAACGAAAGCACACAAAAGATTGCACGCGACGACGTGCTCGAAATAGACGCCGCGAGCGGCTTAATCAGCATCATGGGTGGCAAGTGGACCACGCATCGCGCTATGGCCGAGGATACTGTCACCGCCGCTCAGAAAGCCCTCGGCGTTGCCGTCACGGAAAGCCCTACGCGAGCGCACGTCCTTCACGGTGGAGAAGGATTCACCAGTGATTTCTGGGAAAAGCTCACGGCTGAATACCAAATCTCCAAGGAAACGGCGCATCACCTGGCAAGCAAGTTTGGTACGGCCGCGCGGAACGTGCTGGAGCTTACCCGCGAAAATAGCGATCTTGCCCAGCCCATTCTTCCCGGACATCCGCCAATTCAAGCGGAGATTGTCTATTCCGTGCGCGAGGAGCTTGCCGAGACGATCGAAGACGTTCTCGCACGAAGGCTTGGCGTCCAGTTCTATTCCTGGCGAGATGCCATTCACAGCGCGCCGGCTGTGGGCACCTTGATGGCGCAAGAACTTCACTGGTCGGACGCAGAAGCCAAATCCGCTGTCACGGCATACATTAACAAAATCAATCATCTGCTCGAGCGCGCGGGTTTGGAGCAGGAACGATCCGAGGGTTCATCGGCCAGCCGTTCGACGGCGGTCTAGGGAAAGGAAAGTTAGCCATGTCGACTTATCTGGGTGCCATCGATCAAGGAACAACCAGCACGCGCTTCATCCTCTTCGACTCCACCGGGCGCATCGTCTCCGTCTCGCAAAAAGAGCATGAGCAGATTTACCCGAAACCCGGATGGGTGGAACACGACCCGGAGGAAATCTGGCGCCGCACTCACGAAGTGATGACCGAGGCCATGCAGCAGCGCGGAATTCGCCCGAAGGACGTGGCCGCCATCGGCATTACCAACCAGCGAGAGACAACCATTGTCTGGAATCGGAATACGGGCGTCGCCGTCTACAACGCCATCGTTTGGCAGGATACCCGCGTGGAAGACACAGTGGCCGAATTTTCTCGCGAAGGAGGCCCAGACCGCTTTCGCAAACTCACCGGACTGCCGCTGGCCGCCTACTTCAGCGGGTTGAAGATCCGCTGGATTTTGAACAACGTAACCGGCGCCCGAGAGCAGGCCAAGGCAGGCGATCTGCTCTTCGGAAATATCGACAGCTACTTGGTGTGGAAGCTCACCGGCGGTCCCCGCGGCGGCGTTCACGTTACGGACGTGACCAACGCCAGCCGAACGCAGCTCATGGACCTGGCCACGCTAAATTGGGATAAGGCGCAGCTTGAGTTGTTCGGAATCCCCGAATGCATGATGCCGCGGATCGCTTCGAGCAGCGAAGTGTATGGATTGGCGCAGCCGGCAGAGGTGAAGGACGTCCCGATCGCCGGAATTCTTGGCGACCAGCAGGCAGCGCTCTTTGGCCAGACCTGTTTTGACCCCGGCCAGGCGAAGAATACGTATGGCACCGGCTGCTTCTTGCTGATGAACACCGGTACCGAGCCGGTGCTCTCCAAATACGGGCTGCTCACCACGGTGGCTTTCAAACTCGGACAGAATCCCGCGCAGTACGCACTGGAGGGCAGCGTGGCCATTACCGGAGCCCTGGTGCAATGGATGCGCGACAACCTCGGACTCATCGAAAAAAGCGCGGACATTGAAACGCTGGCGCGCACCGTGAAAGACAACGGTGGCGTCTATTTTGTGCCCGCGTTCTCGGGGCTTTTCGCGCCGTATTGGAAGACAGACGCTCGCGGAGTGATCGCCGGGCTGACGCGTTACGCGAACAAGGGTCACTTGGCGCGCGCGGTTCTGGAAGCCACGGCTTATCAAACACGCGAAGTGCTCGAGGCTATGGAACTGGATTCCGGCAAAAAATTAGACTCCCTGCGTACCGACGGCGGC